>ENA-ORPD01000038-ORPD01000038.1-human-gut-metagenome-genome-assembly--contig:-NODE-38-length-118711-cov-17.368190_pt1 | contig 118711 bp, 85 predicted proteins | sample MGYA00242143_ERZ509076 | MGnify/ENA primary metagenome ERZ509076 (study PRJEB26280, sample SAMEA2338706) | human gut metagenome | biome: human gut; feature: human-associated habitat; material: faeces... | reverse complement strand
CCAATATAACCATTTTGGGCTGACTCCTGCAAATGGAATCAGCCCTATTTTTCTAATCTTCCCTAAAGTTTAGCGGACAGTAATAATTTGTTTATAATGATTCATTTGTTGGTTCAGATGATGATTATAAACATTCTAAATGGCTATCATTTATGGCTAAACGCCTTAAAATAGCCAAAACACTCCTTTCAAAGTCAGGCCTTTTGTTTATATCAATCGGCGACCATGAAATGTCGCAATTAGTGAATCTTTGCAAGGAGATTTTTCTTGAGCCCAATTATATCGAAACTTATATTTGGATAAGCACAAATCGGCCTGACAATAGCTCTCCAATTTTACGCCGCAATGCTGAATTTGTCTTATGCGTAGCACGAGACGCTAAAGCCATAAAGGAATTTAGAGGAGTCGTATCTGCAACGTCTGGAATGCCATCCTTAACTAAAGCAAAAGAGAAAGTTAAAACAATAACTTTCCCTGCAAATTCTGTACATACATCCTTAGCAAATGGCACATACGCAGCGGGACTTAAAGAAAATGGTCGTAATCCACATTGGGAATTAATGGCTGATGTAATTGCAGAGGATGGCATATTTATAACTCCAGTTATTCTCAAAGGTCATTCATACTGGGCTACTGATAAGAAAATCAAAGAAGAACTTGCAGCAGGTACAGAGATATGGATTAAATCTGAATCTTTTGTCCCATATTATTTAAAGACGAAAGAATCTATCAATCGCCCTACGAAAATTCTTCCTGGAGATATTGTCAAAGATGGCTTATTTGCCAACACTGAACTTAATGCTGGAATTTTTCACGAAAAGGTTTTTAATAACCCAAAACCTTCTACTCTCGTTCAATTCTTAATTAACTTTATTCCAAGTAAAACTATACTCGACTTTTTTGCAGGTTCCGGCACTGCTCTTCACGCAGTCATGCAACTAAACGCAGAAGATGGAGGTAAGCGTGCCTGTATTCTATGTACAAACAATGAAAATGGTATCTGCGAAAATGTAACATACGAGCGCAACAAACGAATTATCGAGGGTTACACAAAACCAAATGGAGAGGAAGTTGCAGGTCTATCTGATAACAATCTCCGCTACTATCGCACTGAATTTTTGCCGCGTGAACGCTCGGTCAAAAATATGCGTGAACTCGTTCAGGCTTCAACCGGTCTTCTCTGCATCAAAAATGACCTCTATACAGAGGCTCCGTTCGGAGGCCGCAAAATGAATCCGAAGTATGCTCGGTATTTTGAGCATGGCAACAAGCGTATGCTTGTAATCTGCGAGGAAAGAGCGATACCGTTCATTGCGGACATAATCAAGACAATGCCCGACGGTGAGAAAATCAAAGTCTATGTATTCTCGCATGGCAGCTATGCCTACGATGATGAATTTGCCGAAGTGGAAGACCGCGTAGAGCTGTGCGCCCTGCCGCAAGCTATCTACGACGCTTACCAAAAAGTGTTGCCCAAACGCAAGCCCAAATTCCTCGTCGATGATCTCGTTACCGAGATTGAGGAAACCGAAGCCGCCGAAGCACAAGCCACCCTTGACTTTGACGACAATGAAGCAGAGGAAGGAGGCGACGAATGAAACAAATACGCTATCAGCAGAAAGCCGTTGATGAACTTGTAAACAAGACCATCGACTTACTCGGTCTGCGTGGCAACCGCCACACGCTCGTTTTCAAGTCGCCCACCGGCTCCGGCAAGACTGTGATGGCATCGGAGATGCTTATGCGGCTCAACCAGGAACTCGCCGAGCGTCCCGACGCCCCCTATACCGAAGTCGCATATATTTGGATAGCTCCAAATAAGCTGCACGAGCAGAGCTACTTCAAGATGAAGAACTATTTTACTGAGAACTGTGCCTTGCGCCCCGTCATCTACGACGAACTGGACCACTCCGCCAACGGCTACATAAAGCCGGGCGAAATTCTCTTTGTGAACTGGGAGAGCATCAACAAAGACAAAAACCTGATGGTCCGCGAAACCGAAAACTCGGCTTCGCTCTATGATATTACCCGCCGCACACAAGACGATAACGGCATACCTATCGTTCTTGTGATCGACGAGGAACACATGTTTGGCGGCAAGAACGCCAAAAAGTCGGAAAAGGTGCTCGCCACTATTCAGCCCAAGGTTGAAATCCGCGTGTCTGCGACTCCGCAGACCAATGGCGAGCAGCAGGTCAACGTGCCCCGTGAGAAAGTCATCGAGGAAGAAATGATTAAGGAAAACATCGTCCTTAATCCCGCTCTCGACTTCAAAGACCCTCACGGCTCACTCAACCAACACCTCATTTGGCTGGCTTTGGAAAAGCGAAATGAACTCGCCGACGCTTATAAAAAGCTCGGTGTGGAGATTAACCCGCTCTTGCTGATTCAGCTCCCCAATGACAGCAGCGAGAATCTGACCGCCGACGATACCAAAGTTAAAGACGAGGTTATCGCCACTCTCGATGCTTACGGCATCAACACCACAAATGGCAAGCTCGCCATTTGGCTGTCGGGAGAGAAGACCGACAACCTCGACGTAATAGACCAACCCAACGACCCCACCGAAGTATTGCTTTTCAAGCAAGCCATCGCCCTCGGTTGGGATTGCCCCCGTGCTGCCGTGCTTCTTATCTTCCGAAAGATTGAGAGCTTCCAGTTCTCGGCGCAGACCGTCGGACGAATACTCCGAATGCCGGAGCAAAAGTATTACACCGACCAACGACTGAATCAAGGTTACGTTTTCACTAACCTTTCAAAAGATATAATCGAAATCGTCAAGGACGATATGGATTATCTCTCTACTAACGTCGTTGCTCTGCGCCGCGAGGGCATCAACAACATTGTGCTCGATTCGGAATATAGCGAGCGACTTTCTACCGACCGAAACCGCCTCGGCACGGACTTCAAGGGCGTTTTGAAAAACACTTTTACGTCGGAATGGGGGCTTTCGTCCGGGCAGTTGTCGCTATTTACCGAGGATATGCTTTTCGGCGATGGCGAGCCTTCCAACGAAAGCGTGGATATTACAAGCGAAACTTACCGAAACCGTCAGGCTGTCATAAGTCAGCGAGGCATCAATTTCAATGTCAAGAACATAAGCACCGACATCGTTAAAGACCTTGATATGACCGGCGAAGTCGGGACAAAAATTGTAGAGAGTAAAGCTGCCTATATAAATAATGTAGCCGACCTCACGGCTATGTACCTCGCTTTCTGCAAGCGACTGCTCGGTAACGACTATGAACAGCGCAGCGTCAAGACGCTCGGCGGTGCCCTCAAAGAAGTTATGGAAGAACTCTTTGAGGTGTTCGAGTATGATGCAATGAAGATTATCCTCTCCAATGACAATGTGCATCATAACCGCCCGAAGTTTGAGCGCCTTATCTCCAAAGCTATTCAGAAATACACTGAAATGCTGCGACTTCGTCAGGCTGCGGCTACACGTCGTGCCTTTAAGCACTACGACTGGGTCGTACCTGCTGAACGCGCGTACCCAATAGATACGTTCAACGAACAGCCGCAGATTGACTATCACGCACTGTTGCCGTTCATGGAATACAAAGGAGCAAAGACTCCAGAAAAGAAATTTGCAGAATTTCTCGAAGAAAACAGTAATGCGATTGAGTGGTGGTACAAAAACGGCGACCAGGGCAAAGCCCATTACGCCATTGGCTACACCAACTCATTCGGCGAAAAAGCTCTTTTCTATGTTGACTTCATTATCCGCATGAACAGCGGTGATGTTTTCCTTTTCGACACGAAGACGGAAAACAGCGACCCGGAGGCTCCCTACAAGCACAACGCCCTGTGGGAGTATATGCAGCTTCCCGGAAACAAGGGCAAGAAGCTCCACGGCGGCATAATCATTCGCGATAACTTCGGCAACTGGGTTTATTCACCCGCTCCGCTCGATGTTAAACTCGGAACGTCAGATACAACTGACTGGGATATATTCGACCCTCAACAATACATCTAACCTTTGGCTAAGATAATACTAAACAGAAATCCAATAGTATTTTCTGACAAAATGATAGATATAGTAAACACCAAAGAAACTATGGAAAAGAACTTTCAATTTCTTCTGGAGGCCATTTCCACGGATATCATAAGTTGGATTGAGACAATAGCATATCGTTAAGCGAGGCAATCTCCACATGGTATAATTCCGAAACATTCGAAAAAGTGTCAGAACCTAAGACCGGAATGTATATAGAAAGTCCTGCCTATAACTATGAGTTCTTGAAACGGGAACTCCATACAGGCAGGTTCAGTATGTAGAGTTTAGGCAGTAATTGTATCCGCCGTTTTCTTCCTATTCCCTGCTCACTATTCGTTACGTTGGCGGATGGCTTCGTACATGAGGATGCCGGCGGCGACGGAGACGTTGAGGCTGCCGATCTTGCCGAGGATGGGGATGGCGGCGAGCTCGTCGCAGGCGCGCAGCACTTCGTCGCTGATGCCGTGCTCCTCGTTGCCCATCACGATGGCTACAGGCACGGTGTAGTCTATCTGAGTGTAATTGACGGAAGCCTTCTCGGTGGCGCCCACTATCTTGACGCCACTCTCCTTAAGCATACGGACGGCCGTCAGCATATCGCGCTCGCGGCATACCGGCACATACAGCAATCCTCCCGCCGAGGTCTTCATGGCGTCGGGCGTAACCGATGCGGAGTTGCGCTCCGGGATCACGATGCCGTCAAAGGCGGCGCAGTTGGCCGTGCGTCCTATGGCGCCGAAGTTGCGGATGTCGGTCACGCCGTCCAGACACATCAGCAACGGCGTCTTTCCCTCCTCGTACAGCGCGGGAAGCAGATTCTCCAGCTTATGATAACGCACCGCCGCCATAATCGCTATGACGCCCTGATGATTCTTCATCGTGATGCGGTTCAGTTTCTCCATCGGCACCCGCTGCACGGGGATGCCGTACAGCCGCGCCTTCTCCATTATCTCGCGGGCTATGTCGCCCCCCATTTCCTTACGCAGCAATATCTTGTCGATGCTCTTGCCGCTCTCCACAGCCTCAAGCACCGCACGCGTTCCAAATATATAATCGCCTTTTTCCATAATTCTTCCTTATTTCTACCGTCTGTCTCTTTTACCGCGCCGCGAGCGGAGGAAGCTTGCGGGCTGTAGCCGTCACCTTGACGCGCTAAGCAGCGCGCGGGCATTCTCCCGGGCCGCCTCGGTTACCTCGCTGCCTGATATCATGCCGGCTATCTCGCTTATGCGGGCTTCGTGATCCAGTTTCTCCACATGCGTCACGGTGCGGTCGCCCTCGTCGCGCTTATAGACCTTGAAATGCTCCACACCCTGCGCGGCCACCTGAGGCAGATGGGTTATGGCCATCACCTGTATGTCGTCGCCCATGCGGCGCATCATCAGGCCCATCTGCTCGGCTATCTCCCCCGATACGCCGGTGTCCACCTCGTCGAACACGATGGTGGGCATGTTCATACGGCGCGCCACCACGGCCTTCAGCGACAGCATAAGCCGCGACATCTCTCCGCCCGAGGCTGTGTCGCCCACCGGCTGCAGCGTTGCGTTGCGGTTGAACGCACACAGAAACTCTACCCTGTCGCCCCCCGTAGAGGTCAGCTTGGCCGGCGATACACGCACCTCAAACTTCAGGTTAGGCAGTCCCAACGTACGGGCCGCCGCTAATATCTCGTCGCCCAACAACCGGGCACCCTCCTGACGCATCCGTGTCAGCTCCGCCGCCTTCTCCTTCAGCACACGTGCCATCTCGCGGGCCTGACGCTCCAGTTCCGGCAATTCACCGCCATCGCCCGTCAGCTCACCCAGCTCCTGCTTCAGTTTTATGTGTAAGTCTGCCAACTCGTCGGCATCCTTCACCTTGAAATGCTTAACGGCGGCATAGTATGCCTGCATTCGCGACGACAAGCGCTCAAGAGCCGCCGGATTGGTGTCGAGACCGGAATACATATCGTCGATGGCATCGGCTATGTCGCGTATCTCGGTTTCCATCACCTCCATGCGCGCCGGTATGTCCTGGTCCTCCACATCGCGTCCGAACAGCGAGAAATCTATCTTGTCCACTATACCCCGGGCCTCGGCCACATCGCCGAGCATACCCCGGTCGCCGCTGCCGAACAGTGCCGCCAGCGACGCCAGACGCTGCTTTATCTCGTCGGCGTCCGACAGCACTTCGTATCTCTTTTCTATCTCGGTCAGTTCTCCCTTCTTAGGCTTCAACGCATCGAGCTGACCGCACTGAAAGCGCAGGAATTCCTCGTTCTCGCGGTTCTTGGCATTGCGTTCCTTCACGCGGTCTATGTCGCGGCGCAACGCGGCGAACCGCCGGAAATCGCGCCGGTAATCTTCCAACTGCGCGAGCGCACCGGAAAACACATCTACCACATGCAGCTGCTCGGCCTCGTCGCTGAGTCCGGCGTTGGCGTGCTGGGAATGGATATAAACCAATTTCGGTCCAATGGCCGCAAGGGTGGCGAGCGTCACCGGAGTGTCGTTGATGTATATCTTGCTGCGCCCCTCGGCGGCTATCTCGCGGCGGATGGTCACTTCATTACGCGTGCCGGTTCCGGCCGCATCGTCATATTCCACCCACTCGATGCCACGCTCCTCGAACAGTTGCCGCATTTCGGGGTCCACATCCTCGAACGTGGCCTCGATGCGGCTTTTGCCGCCGGCCACCACACGCGAGTCGGCGCGACCGCCGGTCAGCAGCGACAGCGCGCCGAGCATGATGCTTTTGCCCGAACCCGTCTCGCCCGTTATCACGGTCATGCCGGGACCGAACTCAACGTCCACACCCTCTATCAGTGCGTAATTCCTTATTCCAAGCCTCCTGAGCATCGTTCGTTTATTTTATCGCTGTTCCTCGGGATTCTTTATCTTGTTCAGCCGCTCCGATTCCGTGGGATAGATGGGCTGAAGCATGTCGTAAACCTTCTGCCGCTCCGTTTCGGGCGCCTTGCTGTACACATTCACCAGCTCGTCCAGTTTCGAGTCGCGGAAAATACTTAGCGCCACCGACATCGGGGCAACATCATACACTTTCTTGATTACATCCAGCGATTCGGTGATGGCTGCCCGTCCCTTGTCGGGGCTGGTCACCATCTCGTCGAGTCCCTTGCGGTGATACTGATACAGCAGGTTGCGTATTCCGGCGGTATTGGTGTCGGTGTACGAATTGAGCACGGCCGCGCGGTTTCGCGTATCGTCGAAGGTGCGCCATCCCACTTCGCCGCTCGACTGCTGGTATTGCACTATCTGCTGCGCTCGGTCGTAGAACCGCTGGCCGCCGTTGGGCGAAAACGAATCGAAATCCAGCGCCAGCAGCAGGTAGGCGTAATAATCCAGTATCGCCGTCAGGTTGTTTTCCGGTTGCTGCGTGTTGTATGTCAGCGGGTCGCCCTCACGATAGTTGAACTCTATCTTGTTGTCCTTGAAATTAAAGAGCGTGGTGGTATACGTGGCGTTATACACGGGACGGATCAGCTGCACCTGCAGGTCGCCTTTCATGCGGTCGCCGTCATATTCGGAGATTGTGAAGAACAGGCGGCACTCCAGTTTCTCGGTCGGCGAGAAAGTGGCGTCGCTGAACTTAGTCTCGTTCATGTAGGAATTGAGCGTCTCCTTCAGATTGTCGAACACCGACTTGTTGGTGCCCTCTATCTTCTGGGTGTTCACCTCCACCGTGGCGCGGAATTCCTGCGCGTTCGCTCCGGACACCGTCGCCAACGCCGCCATAGCCGTCAATATGTACCGTATACCGTTTCTTATCATTTCATTGCTTTCTCAATGGCGTCGACTATGTCGGCCGCTACCTCGCGCTTGCTTTTCAGCGGAAAAGCCTGCTCCCCGTCCTCGCTCACGATGGTGACACGGTTGGTGTCGGTGCGGAAGCCGGCGCCCTTGTCTTTCAGAGAATTCAAAACGACAAAATCCAGGTTCTTATTGTGGAGCTTACTGTGCGCGGCGTCGTGTCCGTCGTCGGTCTCAAGTGCGAAACCGACCGTAACCTGACCCCGGCGCTTCATGTCGCCGCACGTGGCGGCGATGTCCGGGTTGCGCACCAGTTCTATAGTCTGCGTCTCCACACCCTCGCGCTTAATCTTCCGGTCCTTGCGCTCGGCTGGGCGATAATCGGCCACGGCTGCCGAGAACACCGCAATATCGCTGTCACCGAATGCCCGAGTCGTGGCGTTGCACATCTCCTCTGCACTCTCCACGTCCACACGACGGATTCTGGGATGGTCCACGTTCAGCGACACGGGGCCGGCAACCAATGTCACCTCGGCGCCTCGGTCAGCCAATTCCCCGGCGATAGCGAAGCCCATCTTGCCGCTGGAGAAATTGCCGATGAAACGCACCGGATCCAGCTTCTCGTAAGTCGGTCCGGCAGTCACCACCGCCTTCTTCCCTGCCAGCGACTCGCGCCTGGCGAAGTAACGCTCTATGCTCGCGAATATCTCCTCCGGCTCGGCCATACGGCCTTTGCCCTGCAGTCCGCTGGCCAAGGCTCCCGTTTCGGCCTCGACAATCATGACGCCGTCGGCGGCAAGCTGCCGCAGGTTGCGCTGCGTGGTGGGATGACGGTACATGTCCAGGTCCATTGCCGGAGCTATCATCACCGGTTCGCGGGCCGACAGATAGGTGGTGACCAGCATGTTGTCGGCCACACCGTGCGCCATCTTGGCCATGGTGGAGGCCGTGGCCGGGGCTATGACCATCAGGTCGGCCCACAGTCCGAGGTCCACGTGCGAGTGCCATTCGCCGGTATTGGCTGTAAAGAACTCGCTCACCACCGGCCGCTGGCTGAGCGATGACAGAGTGACCGGCGTTATGAATTCCTTGCCTGCGGGCGTCATCACCACCTGCACCTCGGCGCCGGCCTTGGTGAGCAGGCGCAGCAGCGTCACGCTCTTGTACGCGGCGATGCCGCCGCATATTCCCAGCACTATGTGTTTTCCCCTCAGCATCTGTATCTTATTTCTTATGCTGACGGCTTTCGGCATACAGACGCGTCACCACGTCCTTGGTATTCTTGGGGAAATCGCCCTGCACCATCCAGGCATAGAACGAGGGCTCGCGACGGAACACGTCTATCACTTTCGAACCCTTGTGCTTGCCGAAGTTGAACACAGGCTCGTCGTTGTCGTTCAGCACGATTCGGCCTGCCAGGTCAAGGCTACGGCCTCCGCGCGAGAACTCGGCCAGGGCCTTGACGTCGTTCTTCAGTTCGGGATAACGGTCCAGCTGGCTTTTCAGCACCTCGTAGGTGGCCACGGTGTCAGCCTCGGCCGAATGCGCACCCTCCAGTTCCTTGCCGCAGTAGAAACGGTAGGCGGCCACAAGCGTGCGCTGTTCCATCTTGTGGAAGATGTTCTGCACGTCGATAAACTGGCGTCCCTCCAGGTCGAATGGAAGTCCCACACGGTTGAATTCCTCGATCAGCAGGGGCACGTCGAACTTGTTGCTGTTGTATCCGGCTATGTCGCTGTCCTCGAATATCTGGCTCAGGGCCTTGGCCACCTGGCGGAACGTGGGTGCATCCTTCACGTCCTCGTCGGTGATGTGGTGCACGGCGGTGCTGGCCGGCGGTATCGGCATTTCGGGATTGATACGGCGCGATTTGGTCTCCTCATGCCCGTCGGGATACACCTTGACGTAGCTGAGTTCCACTATGCGGTCCTTGGTTATGTTCGTACCGGTTGTCTCCAGGTCGAAGAATATCAGCGGCCTCTCAAGTTTCAGTTCCATTTCACAATGATTTTACTACAGTTCGGGTCGGTTGCTTACAGCACCTGCATCGGCATCTGGATTATCACGAGGCTCTCGCCATCTTCCTGCGGCAGCGGCTCGTAGACGCCCGGACGCGCCGGGTCGGACAGCTTAAGCTGCACGGCGTCGCTGCTGAGGTTGCTCAGTATCTGAATCATGAACACGCCGTTGAAACCGATGGTCATGTTGTTGCCGTCGTAGTCGCAGTTCACGTGTTCCTCGGCGCTCTGGCCGTAGTCCACGTCCTGGGCCTTGATCACCACCTGATTCTGTTCCAGCGACAGCACCACGAGGTTAGATGCCTTGGAGGCGAACAGCGTGACGCGGCGCAGCGACGACAGAAGCGACGCACGGTCGAAGGTCAGCGCGAAGGGCTGGTCCTGCGGGATGACGCGGGCATAGTTGGGATATGTGCCGTTGATGAACATCGACGTCAGCGTGTAGTCGCCGAACTCGATGACGCATCCCTTGGAGTCGAACGTGACACGTACCTCGGCTATGTCTTTCGACACGAGGCTGTTCAGTATGTTGGCGGCCTTCGGAGCCATGACGAACGACGATTCAAGCCCCGGAGCCTTCTCGGTGTTGACATATTTCACCAGCTTGTGGGTGTCGGAGCTGACAAATGTAATGTCGCCGGGATGGATGTCCCAGTAGATACCCATCATGACGGGGCGCACGGTGTCGGTGCTGGCTGCGAACAGGGTGTTGGCGATACCCTTCATCACCATCGAGGCCGGCAATGACAGCGACATCGCGTTGCCGTCAAGAGCGCGCGGCGTGGGATAGTCCTCGCCCGGAACGCCCATGAATTCGAAGAAACCGTTCTGGAACTGCAGCTTCACCTGCATGTCTTCGCGCACGGAGATGGTCACGGGCTGGTTGTTCACCTCCTTTGTGACTTCCAGCAGCTTCCGTGCCGGGATGGCCACGACGCCGTCGCCGTCGCATTCCGTCACGGTCATGCGGGCCACCAGCGAATTCTCCTGGTCCGAACCCATGATGCTGAGCACGTCGCCTTCTATCCGCAACAGAAAGTTATCGAGGATGTTCAATGAATTCTTGGCGTTCACCACCTTGCTCACTGCCTGCAGTTGCTGCTGGAACGCCTTGCCGTCTACTGTAAACTTCATATATCTTGTTGTTCTTATTTTTCGATAACATAAAATGCCACTCGCCATAATGAATGCCTGCTATTATCGTAACGGACATCATCATTCGCCGTGACCGACAGGCCACCCTGCGGTGCAGAGTCGCTTCAACTTGCAAATATAAGCATTTTTTCGCTTTTCCGCAATTCCGGATTTCTTTTCACGCTCATTGCCGTTATTTTTCATAAACATTTATTATCACCATGCGTCACCTTCATGTCCTTTTTGTGTCTTAAATATCGAACAAACTAATAAGGCGAGTTCGGGTTATTACCAAAAGAATCGGCAACTTTTTCAAGCTGCCGATTCAATTTTTTTTGGCGTTTCTTATCCCGAACTCGCGTTTATAATCCTCCTTTCAACGGTTTTCGATGCGTGCGACGGGGTGCGAGGCATCGATGATGTCGGTGCCGGCGGGGCGCTGGTAGATGGCGAGGCCGAACTCGCGAATCACGGCGTAGACGTGGTCGAAGATGTCGGACTGCACGCGTTCAAAGGCTTTCCATTCTGTGGTACGCAGAAAGAAATAGAGCTGCACCGGCAGTCCGGCCTGCGTCGGCTCCATCTGACGCACCATCAGCAGCATGTCCTCGTTCACATCGGGATGCGCGGCAAGCCAGCGCTCCAGATAGTTGCGGAACAGCGACAGGTTCACCGTCTCGGCCGCGCGCATGTCGGAGACCCCCTCCAGACGCCCGGCAGCCCGCAGACGGTCTATCCGCTCCTCGGTGCAGAAGCCTACGGTGTTGATGTCGATATAGATGGAGCGGTCCACACGGCGACCGCCCGACTGACGCATGGGCTCATAGTTGCTGAACGAATCGGATACCAGCACATACGGCGGAATGGTGGTTACGGAATTGTCCCAATTGCGTATCTTGACGGTGGTCAGCGACACGTCGAGCACCTCGCCGTTAACGTCATGGCGCGGCATTACTATCCAGTCGCCGCGATGCAGCATCTTGTTGGCCGTCAGCTGCACTGAGGCCACCAGGCCGAGTATCGTATCCTTGAACACCAGCATCAGCACCGCCGCCGAGGCGCCGAGAGCCGTCAGAATCACCATCGGCTGTTTGCCCAGCAGGATGCTGACAGTGATGATGATGCCGGCGGCTATCACCACCAGCTTCAGCATCTGGAATATTCCCTTCACTGCGTACGGGCGGAACCGTTTCCGCTTGCTGAAGGTCTGATAGACGTTGCCGAGGAATATGTTCAGTATCCTGACGATTACCCACAGAATGTATAGCGACGTGAGGTCGCTGACCCACTGCACCTCATCCTGTTCCTTGGCCGAGAACAGAGCCGGCAGCAGCCAATTCACCAACAGCGCCGGCGCCAGCTGCGACACGCCGCTCATGAAATGGCGGTCTATCAGGTCATCGTCCCATTTTGTGGGGCTTTTCTCAATCATCCATTCCGCCATGTAAAGCAGCCCTTTGCAAATATAATATGACAATGCCGCTGCCACGGCGATACCCAACAGGATTATCACCATCGTGACCAGATGCGAATACTCGCCGCAGTCTATGTGCTGCATCAAAAAAATCTTTATCTCCCGAAACATCATGATGTCCTATTAATTTGAACCGTAATGAGTAAATAGCTAAAACTCGGTCTTAAGAAACTCCCGTAGTCTGATATGCTTTATGCCGGGATACTCGCTGAAGCCTCCGGCCACAGGATCCATCGACACGACGTATTTGGGATAATTATCCTTTATCGACGCAAGATTGCCGAACTCCCGCTTTACAGTGTCATCTGAAGCAAGCAGATATGCGACCTGCACGTATATCCGTTTATCCATTTTGGCGGCGACAAAGTCTATCTCTCCGGCCCTGAGATTCCCTACCGTCACTTTGAATCCCTGACGGCGCAGATGGTTCCACACCACATTCTCCATGACTTTCTCGATACTGCCCCTCATGTTGAAATCACAAAGGTAATGCCGGATACCATGATCGGAAAAATAGTGTTTGTTGTTAGTCTCAAGAAGGACCTTGCCATGTATGTCGTAACGAGCCACAGGAATAGCCAGAAAAGCATCCTGTAAATATTTCAGATAATTGGAGACAGTCTCGCCGCTGATTTTCTCCCCCTTGGATGTCATGTATCTTACGACATTGGTAATCGATATCGGTTTGCCGGTGTTATCGGCCACAAACCGTAATACATTTTCCAGTTGCGCCACATTACGCACATTCTCCCGTCTTACTATGTCCTTTACAAGAATCGTATTATATACGCCCTCGAGATAATCGGTTATCTGAGACTGTTCTTCCGGCTTAAAGGTCAGCAGACCCGGCAGGCCGCCCATTGTGAGATAATGCATCAAGGCCTCGTCGCTGTCCTCCATATTGTGGAAGCGCAGGAATTCAAGATATGACAAGTTGTAGACTTTTATTTCTATATACCTGCCGGCAAGATGCGTCCCCAGCTCGCTTGAAAAGATATACGCATTACTTCCGGTGGCTATGACCTGACAGCGATTTTCAGCATGCAGACTTCGCAACGCGCTTTCGTAATTCTCCACATTCTGCACCTCGTCGATAAGAAGATAATTCTCGCTGCCTTCGGGCAGTCTGGCCGCCGCGTAATCATACAGCTGTTCGGCCGTCACGATATCGCGGAACGCCTGAAACTCCTTGTTAATATATACCACATTGGCCTCCGGGCGATTCCGCTTAAGCCAGTCAAGGAATAATTCAAGTACTTTGCTTTTTCCGACATGACGCTGACCAACAAGTATCAACATCATGCCACGGTTTATCAGACCGGCAATTTTCTCTATGTATTGCGGACGCGGAATCAGTTCCATAATCATTATTTTTCTGCAAAGATAACAAACTATAACCGTGAAAGCAAACAAAAACTGCATGATTTACCGGTTATAACCTGAAAAGTTGACAAAATCCGCTTGTTTTTACGGTTATAACCGGCAAATTTTCACATGAGCATGATTATGTCCCGGAGCCCGTGACGGATGTTCCCCTTGTCTGTCCTGCGGAAATCGGGAACCGCAGATTTGTCCGCTATAAAATAACATTCTTGCTGATACCACATAGAAATCTTAAATGAAAGAACCGTGGCAATATGTTATATAACATGTCAATAAAGTTGCAATATGACATTAATTTTCATAACTTTGCATCATACTAATTCACATTACAAACCATTGAAACACTCTTAACCTAAATTAATATGTCATGAAACCGCTAAGATTAATTTTGTCCGTTATGACCTTGCCATTATCTTTACGTCATTCGAAAAAATTCCGGAATTGCTGGCACACGACCGGAAGAATCTAATACAATGTCTAAACCAACTTGGCAGTATCAGTCATTGTGCAACAGAAAAACTTTCGATATAAATTATGTCGCAGGACAAGAGAGAATCAGGACTTTTCGGAGTAAAGCAGCTTGACAAGCGTACGGAAAAGCGGTTGCGCTGGCTACTCGTTCCATGTGCCATATCCGCCGCCATAAACCTCATAGTCTGTGGTTACGATGCTGAAACCTCAACCATAATAATGTGGAACTTCATCATGAGGGTGACATTGGCAATAGCGTTTTTGGGTTATGCCATAGCAGCTGCGTGTCAGAAATGTTGGATACTCTTTGTATTCTTTATAATTTATGCCTTCTCTATTTTCTTTGGCGTAAGTCAATACATCGTAGACTCTTTCATGTAATGATTTTTAGTGATTTTTAGGCGGGTAAAAGTTGCGGGATTTGGTTATGTCGGAAAAAAGTATTAATTTTGCACCGCAAAAATCACAAACATTCATAAACAACACAATGAATCATTACGAGACCGTTTTCATTTTAACTCCCGTTTTGTCTGATGAGCAGATGAAGGAAGCGGTAGAGAAATTCAAGGACGTTCTGAAAGAGAACGACGCGAAGCTGGTCAACGAGGAACTGTGGGGACTGCGCAAGCTGGCCTATCCGATCCAGAAGAAGTCCACAGGTTTCTACGTTCTGTTCGAGTTTGAGGCCGAGCCTACAATCGTAAAGCGTCTGGAGACCGCTTACCGCCGCGACGAGCGCGTGATCCGTTTCCTCACCTTCCGCCTCGACAAGTACGCAGTGGAGTACGCCGAGAAGCGTCGTAACAAGAGAGCAGCAACCGCAGCAGAGAAACCCGCCGAAGCACCCGCCGAGGCCACAGAACAGAAGGAGGCTTAATCATGGCAGCAAACAACGAGATTCGTTACCTCACTCCCCTTTCGGTAGACGTCAAGAAGAAGAAATACTGCCGCTTCAAGCGCAGCGGTATCAAGTATATCGACTACAAGGATCCCGAGTTCCTGAAGAAGTTCCTGAACGAGCAGGGCAAACTGCTGCCCCGCCGCATCACCGGAACCTCGCTGAAGTTCCAGCGTCGTGTGGCTCAGGCCGTGAAGCGTGCCCGCCACCTCGCCCTGCTTCCCTACGTAACCGACCTGATGAAATAATCATTGTATAACCGTTAAAAGCACCGTAAAGATGAAAGTAATTTTGAAGCAGAACATCCCGAGCTTAGGTTATAAGGATGATATCGTAGAGGTAAAGGACGGCTACGGCCGCAACTACCTGATTCCCCAGGGTCTGGCCGTAATCGCATCGAACGCAGCGCTGAAGGTGCTGGCCGAGAACCAGCGTCAGCAGGCCCACAAGATCGCTGCCATCCTGGCCGAGGCTCAGAATGCAGCAGCCGCTCTTGAAGGCGTTCGCCCCGTCATCACCGCCAAAGCTGCCGCCAACGGCAACATCTATGGCAGCGTAGGTCCCGCTCAGATCGCCGAGGCTCTCCTGAAGCTCGGTCACGAAATCGACCGCAAAATCATCGACCTCGAACCCGCACGCCAGATCGGCGAGCACGTAGCCAAGATCCGCTTCCACAAGGAAGTCACCGCCGAGGTTACATTCGAGATCGTTGCCGAGGAGGAGGACTGATCACCCCGCCGATTACAACAGCAACATAACATAAAATAAGGTGTGTCGCCAACGACACACCTTATTTTTATCCTTTATCTCGATGGCTTATGGCACCGGCACGTAGGTCTTCCTGCCGTTGCGGATATATATGCCTGAGGTGCGGGGCTTGTCCATACGGATGCCCTGCAGGTTGTACCAGCTGTCGTCAACTGCGTCAGGGTCTGCCACAATACCCTCGACGGCACTCGTTCCGAACGAACATAGTTCCTTCAGGGCCTCGGTGGCGTTACCGGTGGTGGAATCGAACAGCGGAGCGTTGTACCAGCCGCTCAGACTCGTGCCGAAGGCGTTATATTCCATCCACCACCAGAACAGTCCGTCAACCTGACGGTATTTATCAAGTTCTGCGACCAGGTCCCTGACGAACTCGGCCTGACCGGCTTCCGTATATGGCCACGTCGAAGTATTGTTGACCGTAGTGCCCGGCACCTCCCATTTATAGCTGTAACCCGTCTCCACTATCATTATGTTCTTGTCGGTGAACTTCTGTGTCAGTGTATTCAGAGCCTTGTCCAGCACACTGAGGTTGCCGTGGAAGTAGGGATAATAGCTGAGTCCTATTATCTCGTACGGCACGTTATATTTGGCCATCTGATTGTAGAAATTCTCCAGCACGTCGGGTTGCTGCACGCGCTCGGTGTGGAGTATTATCTTCGCGTCGGGGCATACATCGTTGCACGCAAGTATGGCCATCTTCAGCAGTGTGGCGAACCGCTCCCAGTTGGCGTCGCTGCCCATCAGGGCCTTCTTCGGATCGGAAGTCCCGACAGGTCCCCACAGCATACCGTAGCTTATCTCGTTGCCCGGCTGTATGAACGTCGGAGTCACACCCGCGGCCTTGAGCTGCAGCAACACATCACGCGTGTAGTCGAATATCTTCTGATACAGGTCCTCGTCGCCGAGACCCTGCCAGTCGATGGGCGTCCACTGCTTGGCCGGGTCGGCCCATGTATCGCTGTAATGGAAATCGAGCATCAGCGCCATGCCGTTGTCTACAATGCGCTTGCACAGCGGAATGATGTATTCCAGATCCTGACAGGCGTTGGGATCATATTTGGTTGCGGCATTGGCATCGTTCTGATGCAGCTCCTTGTACCTGGCCGGATTGACGAACAGGCGCACGCGCATGGCGTTCATGCCCTGATCGTGAAGCCACGGCAACAGTTCGGCTATCGGTTTGCCCTCATGGTCCTTGTATTGCGCGCCGGCCTTCTCGTATTCCGGAAGCAGCGATATGTCGCCGCCCACCCAGTGCTGTGCCGCACCGGCCGACATCACGGCCATCACTCCTGACAATAGAATCGTAATAAGTTTTTTCATGTATATTTGTTTTTTTCGATTCCAAAGTTAATAATTTTTGCACAACACTGCAATTTCTCTTTAAAATTGTCAGAAATAGATCCAGTAATCGCTTACGCCGTGCTGCATATCGAAATCGGAGAATACACGTACATGTATGCTCATGTTGGTGTTGGGGTATGGATTGCCGTTCCTGTAGTCGTCGGCGGTGAACTGTGCGTTCGGTCGCCCGAAACCGATGTCGTATACGTATGCGTATCCCGGCTGCCATTCCATCTCGCGGTCGGTAAGCGGCACATAGAGATAGGCGTCGCCTTTGGCCGTCACATATCCGGCGTCGCCGGCTGCAGGCCATACCTGCGTCTCGTTGCCGTCGGCATCCGTCACGGTCATCGCAGCCCGCAGAAACAGGTACTGGCCCGTCGGCGTTTCGTCGGGCGTGTTGGGATGTCGGTCCCACGCGGTCACTTTCTGCGGTATCACATATACTTCCGGCCCTAAGATGCAGCCGGGCGAAAGATTGTTGTCATAATACTTCAGCGGATTGGCCTTGGCTATCTGAATCACTCCCGGATGCGACGATGTCCAGGCATTAGCACCTACGGGATTGCCGTTCTCCGTGCTAATCACCGGCAAGTCGAACGACCCGACCGTGTTGTTCGTACGGAAATAAGCACCGCGCACCCGCATCTTCAGACCGTATTCCAGAGTGCGGTAGTTTATCACTACCTTGGCCAACGCATGTCGGAACCGGAGGTTGATCGGTTTCCCCTCGTATCGCTCGGCGTGGGCGCAGGCAAACAGCATGTCGGCCCCGCCGTTGGCTCCGACGGGGAGTCCGTCGGCACTTTTCTGACCTACGTTGAAATCCACCACTTGTATCGGTTCGTTGCGCTGGCCGGCGAAACGCACGTTGAAGTTTTTATAGCGTATGTCGTCGGCAATCCAGCCAGTCTCGCCAAGCGCATTGACCAGTACCCACGATGACGGCCAGTTTACCGTAGGCGAATACGTCCAGCCGGCACCCGACCGCTGAACCATCATGCCGTTCATCAATATATTGTCCTGCGTAAAGGCCCAGGCGGCAAAGTCGCTGAACTTAGCCACGTTCGCACCTTCGGGAAGCACCGCATCATATTCTATGGCTGCTTCAGGCATGTCTCCGGGCGCATCGTTGAAGTCCTCGTATTCGTTCACCGTGATGTCGAAGTCGACATAATCCGACACATAATTGTCAATCGACACCGTGTAATTGTATGCGTGTTCCTGCAGCCACCTCTGCGTGGTGCCGTGCGCAAGCGGAATCACAATGTCGGCCATGCCGTTCTGGTCGACGGTCGCCGATTCCGACGGCCATACCTGCGAGCCATCCTTCAATATCCGGCACTTCACGCGCAGCATGACGTCGTCGGCCTCGCCTACTCCCTGCGGTATCATGAAGAAGGCATCATCGTCCACGGTCACCGCCTCGCGGCGCTTCAGGTCGCTCCAGCTTCCGGATCCGACCTCGATGTCTCCGGGCGCCGTGGTCTGCCGCGGAAACATGAACGATCCGCTCTGCAACACATTCTCCAGCGTCACCTTGCCGATGTCGAGGGTCAGGCCGGCGCCCTCCTTGGGCACCACACGGAAATGCACACGCGACAAAGCGTGCCGGAAGTTGATCTTGACCTGAGGCGTGGAGTCGTCCAGCCCCATATTGACGCCATACAGCAGGTCCACGCTGCCGTCGTTCACGAAGTTCGGGATGTCGGGGCTGGAGCCGTATAGTCAGCATCAGGCTGTCGGCATTGCTGTTCACGATATCCGACACATCGTATGTGTACACCTGCTTCTGACCGTCGGCCAGCCACACATAAATGCTGAGCGTATGGGGCATCTCCGCGGCCGCCGGACCGAAACAGAACATATTTCCGGAGATTATTTCCCCGCTCACCGACATGGCCGACGGCATCGTCACCGGCACGTCCATCCGGCGTCCCGACACCAAGTATTTTCCGGCCGCCAGTCCTGACAGCGACGCGCTGCACGTCACCACCGAGCCGATATTCTCCACATCCTCGACGATGATCGTATAAAGAGGCGTGAACTGCCGGGGTACGAGTCTCACCACCGTTTCATGTACCTGGTCGGTGACGGATTCGGTGGTATCGGCCACAAACACCGGGTCGGGAGCCTGACGCATCGGCTCAGGCTTTACGCGCGGCGGTGCGGCGCCACGGTACTGCGCGGCCACGGTGGCGAGTATCTCGCCCGACATGGTGTAGGCATAAATTGTTTCGGCTGAATCAAAACCCTGCCACACCACGCTGCGCGTATCGTTGTTGAGCGCAGCCACGCGGCACTGTCCCAACGGCGGTGTCACGAAGCCACCCTGCCACGATGTCTCGAACCGCCAGTAGTCGCCGCCGGCCTCGGGATAGAACAGCGACGTCATCCCCTCCGGCATCGTAAAATCGTGATATCCCAGCCGGCTCCAGTCATACTCCACCCTGACCTTACCCTCGCAGGGCTTAAGGTCGTCGAGGATGCCGCACCCGCCCGCGAGCACGCTCATGACTCCCATAACTATTATATGGAATATATGGCTAAGTCTGTTCAGATACATTGTGATTCCTTTCCGTTTTCCCGTTCGTTCCCTTCCTCTTTTCATCTTAGAACAACCGAACTCCGCTTACAGTTTGACCCAATTTCAGCTTACCTGCCAAGTGCCCCGCGACCACCTATTTTGCACGAAAATTCCGAAAGTGAGAATTTTTTTGTAACTTTGCGAGGAAATACATTTTCGCGGCACATACATAATAACGATATATGCCAAGGCGAAAACCTGATTATACTCTGTAAGACCCAATATAGAAAAAACAAATTCAATAATATGAGCCTTAACATCATAGTAATGGCGAAGCAGGTTCCTGACACAAGGAACGTAGGCAAAGACGCCATGAAGGAGGACGGGACCATCAATCGCGCGGTGCTGCCGGCGATTTTCAATCCCGAAGATTTGAATGCCCTGGAGCAGGCCCTGCGCCTGAAGGACAAGTATCCCGGCACCAAGGTGACAATCCTGACCATGGGACCGGCACGCGCCGCCGAAATCATCCGCGAAGGAATGTACCGTGGCGCCGACAACGGCATAGTATTGTCCGACCGCGCTTTCGCCGGTGCCGACACGCTGGCCACCAGCTACGCCCTGGCTACGGCCGTGAAGAAGATAGGCGACTTCGACCTGATACTCGGTGGCCGTCAGGCCATTGACGGCGACACCGCCCAGGTAGGCCCCCAGGTGGCCGAGAAACTGGCTCTGCCGCAGGTTACATACGCCGAGGAGATCATCGACGCCGAGAACGGCCACGCCACCGTGCTACGCCGCATCGAGAGCGGCGTGGAGACCGTCAAGGTGCCTATGCCCGCCGTAATCACAGTGAACGGTTCGGCCGCCCCCTGCCGCCCCCGCAACGCACGCAACGTGCAGAAGTATAAGTATGCCGCCGTACCCTCCGAGGCTGCCAGCGACGAGCGCCGTCAGAAACTGATGGCCGAGCGCGAATGGCTCAACATCGGCGAATGGAACGCCGCTTCCGTCGACGCCGACCTGAACCAGTGCGGTCTCGCCGGTTCTCCCACAAAAGTAAAGCACATAGAGAATGTAGTATTCACTGCCAAGGATGCCCGCCGCGTCGATAACACTGACGCTGATATCGAGGTCCTGATGCAGGAACTTATCGCTAATCATACCATCGGATAATATTATGGCATCAGACAAGAACAACCTCATAGTATATTGCGAGTATGAGGACGGTAAAGTGGCCGACGTGAGCCTTGAGCTGCTCACCAAGGGCCGCGCGTTGGCCGACAAGCTGGGCATCAAGCTCGAGGCTGTAGTGGCCGGCGACAATCTGAAAGATATCGAGAATCAGCTGTTCCCCTACGGAGTGGACACTGTATATAAGGTAGAGGACAAGCGTCTGTATCCCTACACGTCGCTGCCCCACGCCTCCATACTGATCAACCTGTTCAAGGAGAAGGAGCCGCGCATCGCCTTCATGGGCGCCACGTCCATAGGCCGCGACCTGGGTCCCCGCGTGTCGAGCGCGCTGCATTCGGGTCTGACCGCCGACTGCACCCAGCTTGAAATCGGCGACCACACCGACGCCCGTACCGGCACGGAGTATAAGGACCTGCTGCTGCAGATCCGTCCGGCATTCGGCGGCAACATCGTGGCCACCATCGTCAACCCCGACCACCGTCCCCAGATGGCTACCGTGCGCGAGGGAGTGATGAAGAAGGAAATCAAGGATCCGGCATACAAGGGCGAGGTTGTTGACCTGAACGTGGCTGACTACACCGCTCCCGAGGACTTCGTGGTTGAGGTCATCGACCGCCAGGTGCAGAAGTCCAAGAGCAACCTGAAGAACGCTCCTATCGTCGTTGCAGGCGGTTACGGCGTAGGCTCGAAGGAGAACTTCGAGCTGCTGCGCGAGCTGGCCGACGTGCTCGGCGGCGAGGTGGGCGCAAGCCGCGCCGCTGTCGACGCCGGATGGATAGACCATGACGCACAGATAGGCCAGACCGGTCTGACGGTACGTCCCAAGCTCTACATCGCATGCGGTATCTCCGGCCAGATCCAGCACATCGCCGGTATGCAGGAGAGCTCCATCATCATCTCGGTCAACAACGACCCCGACGCCCCCATCAACACCATCGCCGACTATGTGATCACAGGCGACATCGAGGACGTCGTTCCAAAACTCATCAAGTACTACAAAAAGAACACCAAGTAAGCAATGGCTAATTTCTATACAGACAATCCGGAACTGAAGCACTATCTTACCCATCCGATGATGGAGAAGATCGTGGAGCTGAAAGAGCGCGGCTATGCCGATGCCGGCAAGTATGACTACGCGCCCCTTGACTATGCCGACGCACTCGACAGCTACGACAAGGTACTGGAGATAGTAGGCGAGATCTGCGCCGAGACCATTTCACAGAACGCCGAGGGCGTGGACCACGAGGGCCCGCGTGTGGAGAACGGCCATGTAATCTACGCCTCAGGCACACAGGCCAACCTGGACGCCTGTCGCAAGGCCGGGCTGATGGGCATGGCGATGCCCCGCCGTCTGGGCGGTCTCAACTTCCCCATCACTCCCTACATCATGGCCGCCGACATCGTGAGCCGCGCAGATGCGGGCTTCGAGAACCTGTGGGGCCTGCAGGACTGCGCCGAGACAATCTATGAGTTTGCCGACGAGGAGCAGAAGCAGAAATACATCCCCCGCGTATGCGCCGGCGAGACCATGTCGATGGACCTGACCGAGCCTGACGCCGGTTCCGACCTGCAGAGCGTAATGCTCAAGGCCACCGAGAAGGAGGACGGCACATGGGTGCTGAACGGCGTGAAGCGTTTCATCACCAACGGCGACAGCGACATCCACCTGGTGCTGGCACGTTCCGAGGAAGGCTCGCACGACGGCCGCGGCCTGTCGATGTTCATCTACGACAAGCGTAACGGCGGCGTCACCGTGCGTCGCATAGAGAACAAGATGGGTATCAAGGGCAGCCCCACATGCGAACTGGTGTTCCGCAACGCACCCGCCGAGCTGGTGGGCAGCCGCCGCATGGGTCTGATCAAGTACGTGATGGCGCTGATGAACGGCGCACGCCTCGGCATCGCCGCACAGAGCGTGGGTCTCAGCGAGATTTCCTACCGCGAGGCTCTGCAGTATGCCAAGGAGCGCAAGCAGTTCGGCAAAGCCATCATCGAGTTCCCCGCCGTATGCGAGATACTGAGCAACATGAAGGCCAAGCTCGACGCATCGCGCGCCCTGCTCTACGCCTGCTCTCGTTTCGTGGATATCTACAAGGCTTACGACGACATCGCCAAGGAGCGCAAGCTCACCGTCGACGAGAAGAAGGAAGCCAAGGCATTCAGCCGTCTGGCCGATGCCTTCACTCCGCTGGCCAAGGGCATGAGCTCCGAGTTCTGCAACCAGAACGCCTACGACTGCATCCAGATTCACGGCGGTTCCGGTTTCATGAAGGACTATGCCTGCGAGCGCGTTTACCGCGACGCCCGCATCACAAGCATATACGAGGGAACGACCCAGCTGCAGGTTGTGGCAGCCATCCGCCACGTCACCACCGGCACATACCAGAACTGGATCAACTCCGAGCTTGAGAAGGAATGCAAGCCCGAGGACCAGGACATAAAGGCCACGCTGCAGTTCATGAGCCAGCAGCTCGCCGCCGCCGTCGAGGCCGTGACCGGTCAGGACAGTACAGAGTATGTTGACTTCCACGCACGCCGCCTCGTCGAGATGGCAGGCTACACCGTGATGGGTCTGCTGCTGCTCGACGATACCACGCGCAACGACGCCTTCCGCCGCTCGCTCCGTGTGTTCGTCAAGTACGGACAGGCAGAGGTGGCAAAGCACGCCGACTTCATCAGCAACTTCCGCCCCGACCAGCTGGCCGACTACATGCAGAAGTAAGTAAAGTTCAAGACAAATAAGGCTCCGCGCTGCAATCGGCGCGGGGTCTTATTTGTTTTATTATGAAATAATCATTACTTTTGTGGTTACATTACTTTTGCAGTTATGAAGAGGATTGTGATGACAATGGCGGCCGCCGCAGTGACGCTGGCCGCGATGGGACAAAGTGCCGAGAACCTGGAGCGTGCGCGTCAGGCATATAACAACTATGACTTCGAACTGGCCGAGGAGCTTCTGAAGCCGACTCCCGTACGCAAGGGGAAACGTACTGTAGCCGGCACTCAGACCGAGGAAGGCAGCGAAATGCTGCGACGCGTAGAAAACGCCACCAACTTCATGCAGCGCGTCGAGAAAATCGAGATTCTCGACTCAATCTCCGTGCCCCGTCTCGACTTCTTCAAGGCATACAAGCTGCCCCCGTCGGCCGGCAGACTGCGTGACGGCGCGGCACTACCCCCCTCAGGTCAGGATTCCGAAGGATTAGTGGACTATGTGTTCACAAACGAAGGAGGAGATTACAAGGTCTGGGCCGAACCCGACTCGCTCGGCACATTGGTGCTGGTGGAGGCATCGAAATTAGTGGACGGTTCATGGTCCGAACCCTTGATACTCGACGATCTGGCCGACGAGGGTCAAGACGCGGCATATCCCTTCATGATGGCCGACGGCACCACACTTTATTACGCGCAGAAATCGCCCGAAGGCCTCGGCGGCTACGACATCATGGTGGCCACGCGCGATGCCTCCGACGGTTCGTTCCTGCAGCCGCAGAACCTCGGAATGCCGTACAACTCCCCATACGACGACTACCTGCTTGCCATCGACGAAATGAACGGCGTAGGCTGGTTCGCCACCGACCGCAACCGGCTCGGCGACCTAATCACCATATATCTGTTCAAAGTGAACGACCTGCGCAAGAACTACAATCCCGATGACGAAGACCTTGCCGACCGCGCCCTGCTCGTGGACTGGCAGTCGACCCAGGATCCCGATGCCGACTATACGGAGCTGCTCGAGACCATTGACGCCATCGACCCCACCAAGGAAGCCAAGCCCGTACTGTTCCACCTCCCCATGGACGGCGGAGTGGTATACACCGACTATTCCGACTTCCGCAACAAGGCCGCGGCAAGCATGATGCGCAAATACTTAGTACAGAAACAGACTCTGGACAAGGACCTCGACACTTTGGACAGGATGCGCCGCGAATACTACGACTCCCCCTCCGATTCACTGGCCGACGACATCGCCGCCTACGAAAGCACCGTCGCCAAGCAGCGCCGCGAAGTGAACCGCGCCCTCTCCGACATCTACAAGGCGGAACGAAAGTAAAAAACAAATCCATCCCTCAACGTTAACCCCATCATTAATCCTCGCGAAGCAGTCTCCGTAAGGAGTTCTGCTCCTCTTTCCTCCCCATTCTCCCTCCCCAATCTACCTACCATCAACTCACCCCAACCCCATCGAAATGATTTCTTTCACAATCGCGCTTCTGATACTCATTGCCGGATACTTCACTTACGGCGTGTTCGTAAGCAAGGTGTTCGGACAGGACCCGTCACGTCCCACGCCGGTTCACACCATGGCCGACGGCGTGGACTATGTAAAGCTCCCCACCTGGAAGATATTCCTGATCCAGTTCCTGAACATCGCCGGTCTGGGACCCATCTTCGGCGCAATCATGGGCGTGATGTTCGGGCCGGCCGCCTTCCTCTGGATAGTGTTCGGCACCATTTTCGCCGGCGCGGTGCACGACTACATGTCGGGCATGATGTCGCTGCGCAACAAGGGTGCGTCGCTCCCCGAGATAGTGGGTATGCAGCTCGGCACGGGCGTAAAGAACGTGATGCGCGTGTTCGCCCTGCTGCTGATGGTGCTGGTGGGCGCCGTGTTCGTGTATAACCCCGCCGACCTGTTGGCGATGCTGACGCCCGAGAGCCTGGACCGTGTGTTCTGGATTGTGGCGATATTCGCCTACTATATGCTGGCCACTCTCCTCCCCATCGACAAGCTGATAGGCAAGCTGTATCCGCTGTTCGGATTCGCGCTGCTGTTCATGGCCGTGGGCATCATGATCGCGCTGTACGCCCATTGGGGCGCGATGCCCGAGATATGGGGCGACATGAGCAACCGTAAGGCAGACGCAGCCGCCAGTCCCATCTTCCCCATGATGTTCGTGTCGATAGCGTGCGGCGCCATCTCCGGTTTCCACGCCACGCAGTCGCCCATGATGGCGCGCTGCCTGCAGAACGAAAAGCACGCGCGTCCCGTGTTCTACGGCGCCATGGTCACCGAGGGTATCGTAGCCCTGATATGGGCTGCCGCGACCATCGCATTCACCGGCGGCTACGAGGGACTGCAGAATTATATGGGCGACGGATCTCCGGCCATCTTAGTGAACGACATCAGCAAGACGTGGCTCGGCACCTTCGGCGGCATACTCGCCATATTGGGCGTGATAGCCGCTCCCATAACCAGCGGCGACACCGCCCTACGTTCGGCCCGGCTCATCGCCGCCGATTTCCTCAACTTCAACCAGAAGACCGTGGCCAAGCGTCTGATGATCTCAGTACCCATCTTCGCGCTGTGCTTCGCCGTGATGCTGATGCCTTACGAGGTGCTGTGGCGTTACTTCGCATGGTGCAACCAGGTGCTGTCCGTATTCACGCTATGGGCCATCACCGTATATCTTGCCGCAAACCGCAAGCTATATATCGTCACGCTGATTCCGGCCCTGTTCATGACTATGGTCACGGTGACATACATCGTGTTCGCACCCGAAGGATTCTCGTCGCTGGCGCAGTCCATGACCGGCAGCCCGATCCCATACAGCGTGGCCATCGGAGCCGGCGCGCTCGTATCGGTGGTGTTCCTGCTGCTGTTCGCCCGCTACCTGCGCGGCCTCGACGCCGAGACTCCCATGCTGGCCGAGTGAACCGACACAGCAAACTAAACGTAGTATTATATGTAGTTTAGAAAGTTTACAAAGTTTAGAAAGTTTATAGAGTTTATAAAGTTGAAAAAGTTCAAGATAAATGTAAGGCCATTTGAGTGTCTTATCTTGGCATTATCTTAACTTTCTAAACTTTTTCAACTTTTTTCAACTATAATTATAAAACTTCAATAATCATGAATATAGGCGATAAATTTCCCGATGTATTGGGACTCGATGCCGAGGGCAAGGAAGTGAAGCTTTCCGACTATCCCGGCAAGCGGTTCATCATTTATTTCTATCCGAAGGACAGCACTCCGGGCTGCACCCTTGAGGCGAAGTCTTTCCGCGACAACTACCAGACGTTCCTTGACATGGGCTATCAGATAATAGGCGTGAGCAAGGACCCGGCCAAGAGTCATCAGCGCTTTGCCGAGAAGAACGAGCTCCCCTTCCCGCTTGTCAGCGACACCGAGGGACATCTGTGCGAGTTAGCGGGGGTATGGGCGCTCAAGGTAATGGCCGGACGCCGCTACTGGGGCATAGTCCGCACCACGTTCGTGTGCGACAACGACGGCACCGTGACCGACGTCATCGACAAGGTGAAGACCGCCACGGCCTCCGAGCAACTTTTTGCACTTCTTGACAACCGTTACAATCCCAACCCCGCCTGAATAGTCTGAGCTATTCTCTTAACTTTGTCTACTTTATAAACTTTCTCAACTAATTTGCATTTGCGAATCCGGGGCAAAATTATTAATTTTGTATCCCGTTATGAAACACGGATTCGACAACGACAAATATCTCCGCATCCAGTCGGAGCATATCAGTGAGAGAGTAGCCCAATTCGGCAATAAGCTCTATCTGGAGCTTGGCGGAAAACTGTTTGACGACTATCACGCCTCGCGCGTGTTACCGGGCTTCCAGCCTGACAGCAAGCTCAAGATGCTGAGCAAACTCAGCGACCGCATCGAGATCGTGATAGTGATCAGCGCCACCGACATCGAGAAGAACAAGGTTCGCGGCGACTTAGGCATCACCTACGACATGGACGTGCTTCGTCTGCGCAAAGAGTTCCAGAACCGTGGTTTCATGGTCGGTTCGGTAGTGATAACCCATTACAACGGCCAGAGCAGCGCCGACGCCTTCCGCGCCAAACTGGAGCGCATGGGCATCCGCACCTACTGTCACTACATGATCGACGGGTATCCCACCAACGTAAAGCTCATAGCGTCCGACGAGGGTTTCGGCAAGAACGACTATATCGAGACCACGCGTCCCCTGGTCATCGTCACCGCCCCCGGCCCGGGCAGCGGCAAGATGGCAGTGTGCCTGTCGCAGCTGTACAACGAGCACAAGCGCGGCATCCAGGCCGGTTACGCCAAGTTCGAGACCTTCCCCGTATGGAGCCTGCCGCTGAAGCATCCCGTCAACATCGCCTACGAGGCGGCCACAGCCGACCTGAACGATGTGAACATGATCGACCCCTTCCACCTCGACGCATACGGCAAGACGGCCATCAACTATAACCGCGACATCGAAATCTTCCCCGTTCTCAACGCCCTGTTCGAGGGTATATACGGCGAGAGTCCCTACAAGTCGCCCACCGACATGGGCGTGAACATGGTGGGCTTCTGCATCAGCGACGACGAGGTGTGCCGCGAGGCATCGAAGAACGAGATAGTGCTACGTTATTTCCATGCGCTGAACAAGCTGGCGCAGGGCGACGGCAACGAGGCTGAGGTGGACAAGATCGAGCTGCTGTTCAAGCAGGCCGGCATTGACACCTCCTATCGCAAGCCCATAGCCGTGGCGCGTGAGCGTGCCGAACGTTCCGGGCGTCCCTGCTCGGCCATCGAGCTGCAGGACGGCTCCATCATCTCGGCCGAAACCAGCGACCTGCTCGGTCCGAGCGCCGCGCTGATGCTGAACGCCATCAAGCACCTGGCAGGCATCGACCATAGCGTCAAGCTGATTCCACAGGAGCTGATAGAACCGATACAGCACACCAAGACCGCCTACCTGCGCGGCCACAATCCGCGCCTGCACACCGACGAGGTATTGGTGGCGCTATCCGTGCTCAGCACCCGCGACGAGAACGCCCGCAAGGCGCTGGAACAGCTTCCAGAGCTAAAGGGATGTCAGGTGCATTCCACCGTCATGCTCGGCGAGGTGGACCACAAGATCTTCAAGAAGCTCGGCGTCGGCCTCACCTGCGACCCCGCCCGCAAACCCTGATTTCTGACTGGAGAACTAATTGTTTTAGACAAACTAATTGTTTTAGACAGAAGAATCATTTGGTTTTTAGACAGGAGAACAGGAGAACAGGAGTGACAGCACCAACTGATTCTCCTGTTCTCCTGTTCTTATATTCAAGCATTCAAGTGCTCAAGACACTCAAATCCCATGTCGTTGATTATATGCAAATTGGGGAGGGTATTACAAAATACTTTAAAAATTTTTCGTTAAAATTTGGTAAAATAATATTATTCTTATAAATTTGCGGTGACAAATTATTGACACACATCCGGTGCAGCAAAGCTGAAGGCACCGAGAATTCAACAACCACAATGCGCAGTCCGGTCTGTGGACTGCATATTCAGCAACCTTACAGTCCTCAATCTGCAAGGACTGATACGGTTCAACAACCACCCGGCTCTACCTGCACTGGAGCCTGTACTTCATGCACACCGAAACATGAAAGTAATTTTCATTCACCAATTACTAATATATGAAACTCAACGACTTTTTCATTCCGCTATTAGCGGCCGGTATGCTCACCGCATGTAGCGATGACAGTGCCAACGTACCGGAAAACACCGGCAACATGGATGGTCTGTATATGACCCTGACTGTATCTCCCCAGTCCATGACACGTACTTCCAGCCCCAGCACGACCACCGAGTTAGGACAGGCTGACGAGAACAAGGTATCCAACCTTCTGCTCGTGATGGTAGACAAGAACAGCACCATCGTTGACTTCGCGCGTGTTTCGAGCGAGGACAACATCAAGGAAGAGACCAACGGCGACGTAACCGCCACAGGCATGTTCAACCGCGGACGCATGGTTACCTATCTCCAGAACCGAGAGAATGACGACGCTACCAAGTTCTACGTGATCTGTAATCCAACTGAGGCAAATGAATTCAGCGTAGGCCAGAACATCGACAACTTCATCTGCCAGAAAGAACCCGAGACTTACTACACATCCAATAAGTTCGTGATGTCCAATGCCGGTGACGCAACAGTACGCCTTCCCGAGCTCGCCAATGTTCAGGGCGGTGATTACGCCACTCCCGAGACGGCATTCGACATCGCCGACGTGACCGTTGAGCGTGTTGCCGCCCGTTTCGACTATGCCGAATACATCTCGGAGTCGGAAGCAGTTAAGGACGAGGCCAACAACTGCTACTACTTTACCCTGGCGGAAGGCAAGGACGGCGTGGGTGCACTGCGTGTCAGCATCAAAGAGATGGCTCTGTGCAACATGGGCAAGAAGTTCTACCTGTTCAAGCGTGTGAACACCACAGGCCTTCTGACAACACCTGTGACCATGTTCGGCGCCGAGACCCAAAACAATTACGTTGTGGATCCCTTCGGTGAGGAAAAGGCAGCCTTGACAAAGACATCCACTGATTTCGACACTTATTTCAACTACGCCCTGTTCGGATCGAACAACCTGACGTTCACCAAGGTATCCGACATCATGGCCGACGCCAACAAGCGTGGAAACGAGAACGGGAATATGGAAGGCGAGCAGTACAACTTCTGGCGCTATGCACTGCCCAGCACGCTTCCCTCCGATCCCTCGACTTCGCAGAAGAACGGCAACAGCACAGGCGTAGTGTTCCGTGCCGAGATCACAACTCCCGATGCATCCGGCGTCCTGAAGACTGCCATGACCAACGGACACGACCTCTACGTGTTCGGCGGCAAGATGATCGGCAACTATGCAGCCTTGCTGCAAATTGTGGATCTGGATGCCGCCAATGCTATTTCCGTAGCCTTCAAGAACGCACTGACACCCGAAGAAGCTGCCGCTGAATCAGCCACCGCGACCATACAGAGTAAACTTGTAAAGGCCGGCTTCGCCATCTATAAGGCTACCGAAGAAAACGGCTCCAAGCATTACTACTGCGACTATTACTACTGGAACCGTCATAACGACAACAACAAGCCCCAGCAGATGGGCGCCATGGAATTCGGAGTGGTACGCAACAATATATACAAACTGGCCGTGACAACCATACAGAAACTCGGTCATCCCATCGTACCCGGCAATGATCCCGATCCTGTCGATCCCGACGATCCCGACGAGACTTCCGACTTCTATATGAAGGTCAAGGTTACAGTCAAGCCCTGGGGAGTTCGCGTCAATAAGATTAAATTCTGATAGACCTTACATTGTCAAAGCTAAAGACTTTCTGACATGAAAGGACTGGCATACAAATTTTTACACGTCATGAAGGCGGCGGTTGCCGTCGCCTTCATGGCTCTAATTCCTACGTCGTGCGTTCTTGACGGTCCGCTGCCCGAGTGTCCACGGCCGGAAACCCGATTGCGTTTCGTGTACGAATACAACATGGAGCGCGCCAACGCATTTCACAACCAGGTGCATTGCCTGTCGCTCCATGTTTATGACAAGGACGGCAATTACGTCGGGACTTACACCGAGACACGGCAGTCCGTACTTGGCGATGAAGCCTACCGCATGCCGCTTAATCTACCCGATGGAGACTATCATGTCGTTGTTTATGGCGGAATGGCCTGCGAGGCAAGCTCTTTCTCACACACAGCATCGATAGGTCCGGGGGCTTCGTTGCCGTCGTTAGGAGTCAGGGTTAATCCCGAATGTCTGACCGATGACCGACTGCGACGTTTGCACGACCATTTCTATGGATCGGCCGACATAAAGGTCACTCAGAACGAGGAGTCCGAACATACCGTATACATGATGCGCAACACCAATACTATCCAAGTGGCGCTGCAGCATCTCAACGGCTCGCCGATCGATTGCGCCGACTTCAACTACACCATCACCGACGACAACACGCTGATGGACGCAGGCAACAACCTGCTGGCCGCAGGCGAAGTGGCATACTCCCCCTACGAGACGGTCAACTTCACCACCGGCACCAAAGCAGGCGAAGGTCAAACCGAAGTCAACGCAGCCGTGGCACGATTCACTGTCTCTCGTCTGGTGCATGACAAGGCCACGAGTTGCACCCTGCACGTCACCCGCAAGTCCGACGGCAGCTCCGTGCTCAAACTCCCCATCGTGAACTATATGCTGATGTTCAAAGACAATCACGACGCCACCAAGCCTATGTCCGACCAGGAATACCTGGACCGCGAGAACTCCTGGCGCTTCGTGTTCTTCCTGGACGAAAGCAACGGCAACTCATGGGTCAACACCCGAATCATCATCAACGACTGGAAAGTAGTGGTGAACAACACCGAATTCTAACAGATACAACTCCCAACCGAACAACAATACAACACAATGATCCATCTCTTCAAGAACATAGTGGCAACAGCGGCCGTGGCATTGCTGTCGGTCATCCTCACAGGATGCAAGGATACCGATGCCATTGGCGGCATGGACTTGGAGAACGTCAGGGTGTACATGACAGTAAGCATGACTCAGCCCGGTGTGGACGTCACACGGTCAACGACCATAGACTCCAACGACACGTCAAGCGATGGATGGGAACCGGGCACCGATGCCGAAAACGCCATACACCGTCTGCTGATCGTAATGAAACACGGCGACGATTCACTCTGTTTTCCTGTCTCCTCCTCCGACATAAATACCGTAGATGGCACATCGACCACCTTAATCGATATGCCTCTTGCCGATATCATACGGATGGCCGGACATAACATCGAGCTATACGTGTTGGCCAACTACAATGCTACGATGCTGTCGGAAGCGATGAACGGCGGTCTCAACACTGCCACCTTATATTCTTTATCCTCCCCCGACGACCCACTGCTCAAAACCACCCGGGGACTTCCCATGTCCGGTGAGGATAAATATGTAGTTTCCCTCCCCTCCGACCTCTCGTCCTACCTTACAGAGGCCAATCCTCTCGACCTGACCCAAGCAGGCGCCATAACCCTGATCCGCTCCGTAGCCCGCATCGACTATCTTGATGCCAGCACGGGCCACGACCATACCTTTCCCATCGTTGACGAAGCAGACGTCAACAAGACTACCGGCTATGAAGTGACTCTCGCTTCGATGCACTTGTTCAACGTATGCGACCGATTCTCCGCTTTTCCTCAGGCTGCTGCAAATCCCCGTGGCTTCCTGAAAGATGATATCGCAATCACGACTTCGAATCTTGACAAGTGTTCCGAATCGGAAACTTCCAATTATAAAATCTGGCGCTATATCACGGAGAACAAGCTTCCCGACGACGCCCAGATTCAGAAAAACACTACCGGCATAAGGTTCCATTTCCGCATTACCACGACTCCCGACGGTGCAGTATCGACAACAGGCCCTTTGACATTCAAGGCCGGCGGCAGAACCATGTCTGTCAACTACACTGCCGATGACGCCGATGGTGCCGGCCACTACGTGGACTATTACTATTTCATACGGCATAACGATAACGACAACCCGTATCTGACCGGTCCGATGGAGTTCAGCGTGGTGCGCAACAACATATACCGTCTCAGCATCGAGAGTATCTCGGGACTCCCCGAGCCTTATACTTCGGAGAATCCCGATGAGTATCCCGGATTCAAGGTCAACGTCCGGATAGCCAAATGGCAGTATCACAAATATGTTTTCGACATGTAATCCGCCATGCACAAAACCATGAATAGATCCATTAACTACATAATCACTGTACTCACGCTAATTTCGCTGCTGATGTCAGCCGGTTGCGCCGATGACTTCAAGTCCGGACTGAACGGAGGCGAAGGAGAAAACGTGACACTAATGATTCCCAACCCCGTGCTGAAAGGTACCCGCGCCACTGACACCGGGCTGAACGAGACACTGCAGGAAGGGCACATAAGGACATTGTGGTTCTTCGCCTTTCCTATTGACGGCACTGATGACGCCAACAAGGTGGCCACAGAGCTGACACCCGACGACGATAAGCTCACCAACGAATACCGAAGCTATGACATCAAGATAAAGGCCGGTAGATACCGCATATATATGCTCGCCAATATCGAGGGAATCGATGCCGACACATCGGAAGACGCAATTAAGAACGCCACTTTGAGCTACAGCTCCGAGAAGATGCCTAACCCCACGGACGGTCTTCCCATGGCATGTATGCCTCAGGAAGTTAAGGTCGGAGACACGACTCCCGCAGTTGTAGAAGACGGTATCGTTACTGTGGCTAACGGCAAACAGACCTCCCTTTGGATTGACCTCACCTTCCTCTGCGCCAAGGTGCGCTATACGCTGCTGTTCGATAAAAGCAAAAACGGCTTTTCAAACGTTTTCGGCGATAATGCCCTTACGTTTACGGGTCTTGAAAAGGCCAGTAGCGTACGCGCCTCGACCTCGGTTGCCGATGAAACAGCCGACAGCGGAACTCCATTTGAGATTAAACCGGCATCTTCTTCCAACTGGCATTCTGGTTCTGTTCGACAATATCCTGCCGATTACGATTCCTTCGTAAACATGGACACAGATCCATCGAAAAACGAACTCCCGGCATTGACAGGAGAGGCCGATGCCGACAAACGCGCATATCAAGGGACGCTCTATCTGCCGGAAAATCTTGTGTCCGCTGCTCCCACGCGCCTGACGTTCGGAGCAGCCCTTGACAACGGCACCACATTGCAATATCATGTGGACCTCCCGCCGCTTGCCAAGAGCGATGCAGCTCGAGAACCGATGCGGCGCGGACATTTCTACGACATCATCGGACGCGTCACCACCACCGGCGACATACTCGATATAACCGCAAGCGTGGCCGACTGGACGCTCCAGACGCTCACATACCAGATGCACGGCGCTTATTTCCTTAAGGTGGAGAAAACCGAGATATCGGTTCAGTCCGGAATCGAGACCCTGTTGAAATATGACACCGACGTGGATGCAGAGCTCCTGACTTTCGAATCGCCTAAATATAACGGTACGGACAAGAACCTGTTTCTGTTCTCCAAGGTCGAGAGAGATGGTCAGAAATATGTCTCGGTTACAGTCAATCCTGAAATCGCAACCGACAGCGATGCGTTGTTCGACAGCTATTTTTATATCAATGCAGCCAACCTGAAAAAAAAGATTGAGGTAAAGCCGGTGACGCTGAAACCGTTCCTGAACGTAGATCCGCAGGAGATCGAGATCAATGTGCGCGAATATATTGCATCCGGCGAATACTCCGCTAAAATTCCCATCACGTTCACCACAAATATGGAGAATGTCGAAATTACCGGATTTATCGATAACTCTTCGATGGATTCGCAATCGCTTACTCTGGACGGAAAAAATGCAGACGGCAAGTATATATATACCAATGTCAATTCACACGTCAACAATCTGGTGATATCCGGCATGAACGGCGGTGCTTTCTGGAAGACGTCACATACATTGACTCTGACATATACTGCTACAGGCAATGGGAAGACAATTTCACAAAAAGTCAATATCCGGATTATACCTACTCGACAAAACTATGTGATACATGTCAGACCTTTGGATAATTGGAATTATCAGAACGGACTTCCTCATATCTATGTATATCAGTCACTCCAGCTTCCATCCAGCAGACATGATGACAATAAGTCCAAACCGGTTGGCTATAATAAAGACAACGATGTTTTTGCAGCTCTGGAATATTCCTTTACCGGCAAGATCGCTTTTTTAGGATGGGGTATTTCCGACAAAAACAATCCTAATGCAACCGGATCTGTAGGAGGCAAAGGATTCTTTATATTTGCCGATGATCCAATGTCCTGGAGCTATGAAGCATCAAATGCTTCCGATCATTATGACCTGAATTATGATTTCTGCAAGACATACCGCGAGACATCAGCTAAATATAGATGCGGAGCATGCAACGGCAATTATAATAAGGCATGGCCCGGTATAGTCATGGAACCCGAGGGCAATGGCTGGTGGCGATTTGAATTAACAGGAGTTGCGACACCGGGCAAAGCCTTAATAATGTTCTCTACATCGCATGGTGGTAATGGAGACTGTCGATACCCGGACCTCGGAGCTGATGGAAAAACCAAACCCGGTATTCCGCTGTTCGACTTCCCTGACCGAACCGGATGGCTTGACCTAAGCAACGGAAAAACTCAATTTACCAATGGACAATCCGGAGAATTGCGCACATATCGGATTTATTGGCCTGCCGGCAAATATGCAGGAATCAATCTATGGATCAATGGTTATAACAATCAAAATCCGGCATTAATAAATTCCAATCAGTCCGCGGATTTCGAGAGTGAAGGTTCCTACCTCTATTATGAATTCACTGTTTTCAGTGACATCTCATTAGGATTACAGGGACGCAACGGAGATCAATACCCGGATATAAATAGAGATTTATCACTCTCCTCATTTTCCCTTGACGAATCCACCGGTACATATTGCTATACATATCTTCAGAATGGCAACGCGTATGGCGGGAAACCGAAGAATTGAAGCTACAGTTATTAATCGATGACAATCATGCAAAACGATATATACAAAATATTCCGATATGTTGCCGTAGTGCTTTTGGCATTGACGGCATCTTGCGGCGACGACATCGACATACCGGAGGGCGAAGGGCCGGAAGATGGCGTGCTGACGTTCACCATTACCATCCCCGATGCAGAAAAGGTAGTGACGCGCGCCGGCGAGGATACTTCCGACGAACGCGAGATAAAGGACCTGTCCGTGCTTCTCTACGATTCTGACGGCAATCTGCTGCAAGCTGAGAAGAACATGGATTTCTCCCAACCTTCCGGAGATGACAATTCCACTACAGTCAGAATCTCCCTTAACGACGCAGCGCGCAAAGCCGCACTCGATAATGTCAATGCCACACTGTATATCATAGCGAACGCACAGGACCTGTTGAACCATGAGACGATCGAAACAGTAAGCGGCCTGACAGGCATTACTGAAAACTGTGCCCTCCCTCGCTCCAAGGGATTCATGATGTCAGGCAGGTACACAGGACCTCTAAGTTCGATTGATCTGCTTACAAAGAACATTATATTGTATCGCACCGAGGCAAAGGTCACAGTTCAATCCGAAGCCTCAGCAAACTTCAATGTGGAAGACATTAGCCTCTATCGTGGCTCCGACATGGGATTCCTCACTGCCGGATGCACAGACGCCGCAGAAGCTCAACGATACTGCGCCTCCAGTACGGATACTAAAGCTATTGCCCTTTCCAACTCAAACCTGCTTTATACCTATCCGGCCAAGAACACAGCAAGTGATACCGAGGATGGTATCAGCGTGGTTGTCGGAGGAAAGTATAACAGCTGTTCTGCAACCACATATTATAGAATCGACCTGTGCCGGAAAGATAAAACGGGGAAGTTGTCCTATCTGAACATCGACCCGAATCATTGGTACGAGATACATATCGACAAGGTATCGAGCCAAGGATATGCCTCGGCTGACGAAGCTGCAGCAAATCCTGCTTCCAACATCTCCGTCACCATATACGATCACGCTCCCGAAGTGCTGAACATGGCGTTCGACGGTACCCGCGAATTGGGCGTGACAGACGTGATTGATTATACAGGCGAGCCCAACGGTACAAAAACTCTGACCGTGAAATATTATTCGAAAAAGGAATCGGATATGACAACGGCTCCCGTTCTGACCACGAACGCCAAATGGCTAAGCATCAGTGGCCCAAAAGTCAAAGACGATGGTGATCAATCCGACACACCCGGTAAAATAGCCGAATATACCGTTACGTTTATCAACGACGGCGAGACCGGTATCCTTTCGGAAGTAATCACTACCACCTGGCAAGGTCTGTCACGCGAAACCAAAGTGACCTGGTCGCGGCCATTCGACGGAGCCGAAATTTGTGATGCGAAACTGACCATCCATCCTACTGACGGAACCGGTATTAAAACGATAAATAATTACTGGGACTTCCTGAAAAACACAGTTAAAGGTATAGCCCCGGACAAGATGGGAGGACTTGTACGTAACCAGGGTTTCCATTTCCCGGTTATGTATGGCAAAAAAGGCCTCAGTAACGAAGAACGCTGGATGTATTCATACGATCTGACCATAAAGGATATCAGCTCGAATGACTATGAATGCACATGGGAGATAGCGGGAGACCAAGCCGTGCGCAAAGTTAATGTGGTCAAGGATCAGAACGGGACCAATTATACCTTGAAACTAACACGTGCCGGCAATACTTATAATAATGACGGCAGCGGCAACGGTGCCAATGATTACGCATACGGTACCGGCGAGCTGATCCTGACGTTCACACCTAAGGTCCCCGGAAGCTCCCTTCCGGTCAAACGATTTAAACTTCATCTGTATCACACGGGATTCTTCCATGACGATCAGGATGCAGGCAACCACATAGTCGGCACTTTCAATAAGGGATACTATTATTATGAAGTGCTTCCTGTAGTCGGAGCCAACGGTAGGGAACGTTATATGCTGGACCGTAACCTTGGCGCCACGGCCTGCGGAATGTACATCCAGAATGCGGAGGGCAACAACATCATGCCGGCTGACGTCAGCTGGCCTTTCAGCCCCGGCGAGGATTCGGCCGGTGCACGTTACCGCGTGGCCGAGCCAAAGAACAATTATTCGAATGTGACGATGTACGATAATGTAACTCCTCCGGGATACCGCGTTCCATACCAGAAGCTATGGGATGCAATGCGAAGCAACGTGCACTTTATCGCCAGGGCCGCCACGATGGGAAATGTCTCATACTATACCGCGCAGTACGAAACCAAGGTTTGCGATTATCTGGCTACAGGTACACCCGACAATAAATCCGATTCGAGAACCATCTATTTCCCCAAGGCACGGTATGTTGACTCCAGAGGCAATAAGCTTGGCGACGCAAATACCGGATATTATTGGACTGGCACCGAAGCATTCGGACTGGAAAAGGAACAGATAGGAAACTGGCTCAGGATTTTTCAGATTACCGGACAGGTCACGAACTACATCAACGGACATGTAGACAATGACGCGATGTCGACCCGGGTGGTGAACGACATCGCGGAAAACACCACCACCACCAGAATCTCCTTCACGCTGAAAGGCGCCACCAATGTGTTCATGTATATCGGGAATAAATCGGACAAGATGTTCACTACATCATGGCCCGGTCATGCCATCGGCAACTATGAGACTGCCGACGACCATAACTTCAACTTCGTTTACGAATCGTCCGGCTATGAAGCCAAGGACTTCAATGTGATATTCACATATATCGATTCATCCGGAATGATTCATGTAGTACGCGAGATCAAGATTGACGGCCATGATGCCAATGAATATATAGCCGACACCGACCTGAAATCGTCCACCGGAATCAAGGCCTCATTGCTTGTCGGACATACAGTGAGCTGCGTCAAGCCATTCTGATCCTCATACCCATTGCAATACGACAAGAGCCTTTCCCTGATTGCGGAAAGGCTCTTGTCGTATCTACACCTTGAACGGGGATCAGTCGAGCTTGAGGACGGCGAGGAAGGCCTTCTGGGGCACTTCGACCGAGCCGATTTTCTTCATTCGCTTCTTGCCGGCCTTCTGCTTCTCCAGCAACTTGCGCTTACGCGAGATGTCGCCGCCGTAACATTTGGCGGTCACATCCTTGCGCACGGCCTTCACCGTCTCGCGCGCTATGATCTTGGCGCCGATGGCGGCCTGGATGGCGATGTCGAACTGCTGGCGCGGTATCAGCTCCTTCAGCTTCTCGCACATGCGGCGGCCGAATTTCACGGAGTTGGCCTCGTGGGTCAGCGTCGACAGCGCGTCCACGCTTTCGCCGTTCAACAGTATGTCGAGTTTCACGAGCTTCGACTCGCGGAAACCGTTCAGGTGATAGTCGAAGCTGGCGTAACCCTTCGATATGCTTTTCAGTTTGTCGTAGAAGTCTATCACGATCTCGCCAAGCGGCATATCGAACGTCAGCTCCATACGGTTGCCCGATATGTATTCCTGCTTCACCAGTTCGCCCCGCTTGGAAAGGCACAGCGTCATGATCGGGCCGATGAAGTCGGCCTGCGTTATGATTGTGGCGCGGATGTAAGGCTCCTCGATATAATCAATCAGCGTGGCCTCGGGCAGTCCCGAAGGATTGTGCACCTCAGTCACATTCCCTTTCTTGTCGTGAACCAGATAGGACACGTTGGGCACCGTGGTGATGACGTCCATGTCGAACTCGCGTCCAAGGCGTTCCTGCACTATCTCCATGTGGAGCAGTCCGAGGAAACCGCAGCGGAAACCGAAGCCGAGCGCGGCCGACGATTCGGGCTGGAATGTCAGCGACGCGTCGTTGAGCTGCAGTTTCTCGAGCGACGCTCGCAGGTTCTCGAAGTCCTCGGTGTCGATGGGATAAACGCCGGCGAACACCATGGGCTTCACTTCCTGGAAACCCTCTATGGCCTTGTCGCATGGATTGGCCACATGGGTGATGGTGTCGCCCACGCGCACCTCGCGGCTGGTCTTGATGCCGGAGATGATGTAGCCTACATTGCCGGCCGACAGCTCTTTGCGCGGCGACATGTCCAGCTTCAGCACGCCCACCTCGTCGGCATGATATTCCTTGCCCGTCGACACGAACTTCACGAAGTCGTCGGTCCTGATGCGGCCGTTCACGATCTTGAAGTAAGCGATGATGCCGCGGAACGGATTGAACACCGAGTCGAATATCAGAGCCTGCAACGGCGCGTTGGGATCACCCACTGGCGCCGGGATGCGCTCCACTATAGCCCGGAGGATTTCGTCCACGCCCATGCCGGTCTTGCCGCTGGCACGGATTATCTCCGAACGGTCGCAGCCCAACAGGTCCGCTATCTGGTCCTCCACCTCGTCGGGGTTGGCGCTCTCGAGGTCGCACTTGTTGATGACGGGTATAATCTCCAGATTGTTGTCGATGGCCATGTAGAGGTTTGAGATGGTCTGGGCCTGGATGCCCTGCGAGGCGTCCACGATCAGCAGCGCGCCCTCGCACGCCGCGATGCTTCGCGACACCTCGTACGAGAAGTCGACGTGTCCCGGAGTGTCGATTAGGTTCAGCGCATAGTGCTCGCCGTCCTGCTCATAGTCCATCTGTATGGCATGGCTCTTGATGGTGATGCCGCGCTCGCGCTCCAGATCCATGTCGTCGAGCACCTGGGCCTCCATGTCCTTGGCGTCCACGGTGCGGGTGCGCTCCAACAGACGGTCGGCAAGCGTCGACTTGCCGTGGTCGATGTGCGCGATGATGCAGAAATTCCTGATATTCTTCAATTAACTTCAGTCTTAGTATTTTACAAGAATATGTTTGGATTCGGCAAGTTGCCGGACCCAAACATATTTTATTCCTTACAAATGTTATGCCAGCGGGCAGCGGGGCTTGATCTGCTTGAAGAAGTCGTTGCCCTTGTTGTCCACCAGGATGAATGCGGGGAAGTCCTCGACCTCTATCTTCCAGATGGCCTCCATGCCCAGCTCGGGATACTCTAAGAGTTCCACGTTCTTGATGGAGTTCTTGGCCAGGATGGCTGCGGGACCGCCGATTGAACCGAGGTAGAAGCCGCCGTGCTTCTTGCAGGCGTCCGTAACCTGCTGGCTGCGGTTGCCCTTGGCTATCATCACCATCGAGCCTCCTGCGGCCTGGAACTGGTCTACGTACGGGTCCATGCGGCCTGCCGTGGTGGGACCGAACGATCCGCTGGGCATTCCTTCGGGCTTCTTGGCCGGGCCGGCATAGTAGATGGGATGGTCCTTGAGGTACTGGGGCATCGGCTCGCCGGCGTCAAGGCGCTCCTTGATCTTGGCGTGCGCTATGTCGCGGCCCACGATGATGGTGCCCTTCAGGCTCAGACGTGTCGACACGGGATATTTGTCGAGTGTCTCCAGAATCTTCTCCATCGGCTGGTCAAGGTCGATCTTCACCACCTCGCCCTCGCCGGCGTTGCGCATCTCCTCGGGGATAAGCTCTGCGGGGAACGTGTCGAGTTTCTCGACCCAGAGGCCGTCCTTGTTTATCTTGGCCTTGATGTTACGGTCGGCCGAGCAGCTGACGCCCATGCCGACGGGGCAGCTTGCGCCGTGACGCGGCATGCGGATCACGCGGATGTCGTGTGCGAAGTATTTACCGCCGAACTGTGCGCCGAGGCCCAGACAGTGGGCAGCCTCGAGCAGTTCCTTCTCCAGCTCCACGTCACGGAAAGCGTGGCCGTATTCGTTGCCCTTGGTGGGGAGGTTGTCGTAATATTTCACGCTGGCCTTCTTCACTGCGGCCAGGTTGGCCTCGGCCGATGTGCCGCCTATCACGAACGCGATGTGATACGGAGGACAGGCCGCCGTGCCTAAGGTCTTCATCTTCTCGATCAGGAAGGGAACCAGTGTCTTCTTGTTGAGGATGGCCTTCGTTTCCTGATACAGATATGTCTTGTTGGCCGAGCCGCCACCCTTGGCCACGAACAGGAAGTTATACTCCATTCCCTCGGCTGCGTGGATTTCGATCTGGGCGGGCAGGTTGCATCCGGTGTTCACCTCGTCGTACATGTTGAGGGGAGCGTTCTGCGAATAGCGCAGGTTGTTCTCGGTGTAAGTCTTGTAGACGCCGTAGCTGATCTTCTCCTCGTCGTCGCAACCTGTCCACACCTGCTGGCCCTTGTAGCCGGCGCAGATGCTCGTGCCCGTGTCCTGGCAGAAGGGCAGGACGCCCTTGCTGGCCACCTCGGCGTTGCGCAGCATAGTCAGCGCCACGAACTTGTCGTTGTCCGACGCCTCGGGGTCGCGCAGTATCTTGGCTACCATCTCGTTGTGCTCCCTGCGAAGCAGGAACGAGCAGTCGCGGCTCGCCTCGTTGGCAAGTACGGTCAGAGCCTCCGGATCTACTACCAGAAACTCGTGGCCTCCCCAGTTCTCTACTTTTACATAATCCGGTGTCACCAGACGGTATTCGGTGGTGTCGGGTCCCAACGGGAACATCTCTTGATAATGAAATGGTTTCGTAGCCATAATATATCGTGTTTTTGTGGTTTCTTCTCGCAAAATTACTAAAAATCTCCGACTATAACAACACCTTATAATTTCTTCACATAACGTTTGCATCGCCCATGCGTCAGGCACGCCCGAGCCGCCGTAAATCCGTTATTAACCCCAATAATATTCTATTCTATCCACTTATCCGGGTTTCCGCCCATACACCCCCGCGCCTAATTTGCTTTATACCAAAAAAAATTATAACTTTGCAACGCTTTATGTCTGACTATTTCAGCGTGTCGGGCATGAATTTCTGTGTCGGCCGGAATCCAATCTAATATCAAAAGAAACGATACCGACCGAACATTTCAACGTTTTTGCGTTTGTATAAAGTAGTGTCGTTTGCATTAAGTGGCACATAATGTAAGTTGAATTATTAATGAGAATCATACGCACAATGCTATATGCCCTGGGGCTTGCGGCACTTGCAGCATCCTGCTCCGCGCCCAAGGACATCACATATTTCCAGAGTCTGCAGAACGGCGACCGGCTTACGTTGTCGCAGCCCAAGGCCATAACCCTGGAGCCTGACGACAAACTCATCATCACCGTACACACCACCGACCCCCGGCTCAACGCACTGTTCAACCTCCCCTCGCCCACTACCCGGATCGGGACACTGACGCAGACGGCGTCAGCCACCGCTCCCTATTCGCAGAGCGAGGTAACGCCGTATACGGTCAATTCAAAAGGCAACATCATCTTCCCCGTGCTGGGCAAGATTCACGTGCAGGGCATGACCGCCGAACAGCTGTCGGAATATCTGCGCAGCGAGCTTGAAAGCCGCGACCTGGCCAAAAGTCCGATAGTGACTGTGGAATTCGTCAATCTGGCGGTCTCCGTAATGGGCGAAGTCAACCGTCCGGGGCGCGTGGCCATAAAGCGCCAGGACCTCTCCATACTCGACGCCATCAGCGAGGCCGGCGACCTCACCATATATGGTCTGCGCGACAATGTCAAGGTGATACGTCACGAAAACGGAACGCAACAGGTATATACCGTCAACCTGTCCGACGGCAAGAACCTCGCGTCCAGCCCCGCGTATTACCTCAAGCAGAACGATGTGATATACGTCGAGCCCAACAATACCAAAAAGAACACGTCCAAGCCTTCGGGCAACATCTGGCAGCAGCCCGGCATCTGGATCTCAATGCTCGGCAGCGCCATTTCAGTGGCCACGATGATCATCACTCTTACTAAATAATGATTGCGGACAAACGATGGAAAATACATATACCGAAGACCGATCCGATTATCAAAATAAAGACAAAGTCGTCAATCTGAAGCAATTTCTGTATCTGTGCCTGTCCAACTGGCAATGGTTCGTGGTATCCGTCATCATCTGCCTGGGCCTTGCATTACTGTACATAATGCACACCGCACCGTCCTACAAGCGCGACGCGCTGGTGATGATACGCACCAACGACGACGGCAATTCCATGTCGGCCAATACCGCCATGCTCCAGGACTTGGGCATCAACAACGGCAACACGCCCGTAGAGAACGAAATAGCGATAATAGGCAGTCCCGACCTGATGCGCGAAGTGGTGCGCAGACTCAATCTGAACACATCGTACTCCACACGCAAAGGCATCCGCACCGTCGACCTGTACGGATCCACCCTGCCGGTCACCGCAGTTATGCCCGACCTCCCCGAGCAGGATAACGCATCGTTCAGGCTCCACCTGAAGTCGGACGGCGACTTCACCATCACCCACCTGAAACTGTTAAAGAAGAAATTTGACCGCGCCCCCATACACGGACGTCTGGGCGTGCCGGTCAACACCCCCCTGGGCCGAATCATAGTGAGCCCCGCCAAGGGATTCGAAAAGATGGCCAAAGGCTCTGAAATAACCGTCAACGTGAGCCGCACTTCGGTACGTGCCGCCGCCACCGGTTATGCAAAAGCATTGAAAACCAGCGTCGATAAGAAAATGGACAATGTGGTGGAACTGACATTGACTGCTCCATCGATCGAGAAAGCCACCGACATCCTGAACACCCTGATTGCCGCTTACAACGACTCCTGGATGCTGGACAAACGCGAGATGGCCAATTCATCAAGCGAATTCATCGACGAACGCATCCAGGTGCTGCAGCAGGAACTGGGCGACGTGGACCACGACATCTCGCAGTTCAAGAGCAACAACATGCTGCCCGACGTCACCGCAGCCGCACAGCTGTACATGACCCAGGCCTCCAAAGGAGAGGAAGACCTGAGACAGCTGGAAAACCAGGAATACATGCTGCGTTATGTGCGCAACTCGCTGCGCGACACAAAAAACGGCTATAAGCCGCTGCCCTCAAGCCTGGGCATAGTCAACGCCCCGGCACTGAGCGAGCAACTGGTGCAATACAACACCCGTGTCAGCGAGCGCAACTCGCTGGCAAGCCAGAGTTCGGACAGCAATCCCCTGCTGGCCAACATGGACGCGGAGCTCGACGCTTCGCGCCATGCGCTGCTCGCCACCATGGACAATGAGATCGCAGCCGTGCAGGAGCAGATCAAGACACAGCATGACCTGATGGGCAAGGCAAAGTCGCAGATCGCCTCCAATCCCAACCAGGCCCGTTACCTGCTCAGTGTGGAGCGTCAGCAGAAAGTGAAAGAGGAACTCTATCTGTTCCTGCTGCAGAAGCGTGAAGAGAACCAGCTGAACCAGGCCCTCTCATCATCCAACACGCGCATGATCCGCTCCACCGACGGACCCGACGCCCCCGTGGCACCCCGCAAAGCCATCATCCTGCTGCTGGCATTCGTATGCGGTCTGGCCATCCCCGCCGGTCTGATATACCTGAAGGAGGCCAACGTAACAGTGGTGCGCAACCGTAAGGACATAGCCGGACTCTCCATCCCCTTCGCCGGCGAACTGCCGTACGACGGGAAAGCCAAGAAATCATTCTCGTCGGCAGGACGCCACCAGGATATGGCCGTGGTGGCCGTAAAGGCCAATTCGCGCAACGTCATCAACGAGGCTTTCCGCGTGATCCGCACCAATCTGGAGTTCATGCACGGACGTGACACCAAGCCCCAGGTGGTTATGGTCACATCGGCTTTCCCCGGATCGGGCAAGACTTACATCACATTCAATCTGGCCAAGAGCTTTGCCATCAAGGGCAAGAAGGTGCTGGTCATCGACATGGACCTGCGCAAGGCATCGCTCAGCAAATACGGCGACGACCACAAATACGGCATCGCAGACTATCTGGCCGACCGCATCCGGAACATCAACGATGTCATACAGCCGGTTAAGGACACCACCGATATGTGGCTCATTCCCGTGGGCACTCTGCCTCCCAACCCCACCGAACTTTTAGTCAGCAACCGCCTGCCGGAACTGCTCGACGAGCTGCGCCGGCATTACGACTACATCTTCATCGACTGCCCGCCCGTTGAAGTCGTGGCCGACTCTTCCATCATCGGAAGCGTGGCCGACAGCACTCTGTTCATCGTACGTGCCGGGTTGTTCCCGCTTGAGATGACGGAAGTGCTCGAAAAATACTACGCAGACTCCAAATTCCCCAACATGTCGGTGATCCTGAACGGCACCATCTACGACAAGGGAGTAAGCAGCTACCGCAAGGGCTATGGTTCATCGTACGGCTACGGCTATGTGTACGGAAGCGACAATTAATAACACGTCAAACCAAAAATTATCGGATATGAAAGGCATTGTATTGGCCGGTGGCTCCGGCACACGACTTTATCCCATCACCAAGGGTGTGAGCAAACAGATGTTGCCTGTCTATGACAAGCCTATGATCTATTACCCGATATCGACGCTGATGATGGCCGGTATCCGCGAGATATTGATAATATCCACCCCCGACGACCTGCCCGGTTTCCGTCGGTTGCTTGGCGACGGCTCGGACTATGGCGTCCGCTTCGAATATGCCGAACAGCCCAGCCCCGACGGTCTGGCCCAGGCTTTCATCATAGGGCGTGATTTCATCGGCTCGGACTCGGCCTGTCTGGTATTGGGCGACAACATATTCCACGGTGCCGGATTCGGACAGATTCTGAAGCAGGCCGTGGACGAACTGGAAACCAACGGCAAGGCATCCGTGTTCGGCTACCACGTGGAGGATCCCGAACGCTACGGCGTGGCTGAATTCGACGCGCAGGGCAACTGCCTTTCCATCGAGGAAAAGCCCGCTCATCCAAAGTCGAATTATGCCGTTGTAGGCCTCTATTTCTACCCCAATTCGGTGGTGGACGTGGCCGCAAATATCAAGCCTTCGGCACGCGGCGAACTGGAGATAACGTCAGTCAACCAGCACTACCTGGCCCAGGGCAATCTGCGCGTAGGCATCCTGCCCCGTGGATTCGCATGGCTCGACACCGGCACGCACGACTCGCTGGCCGACGCATCCATCTATGTGGAGGTGCTTGAGAAACGTCAGGGCCGCAAGATAGGCTGCCTGGAGGGAATCGCATTCCACAAGGGATGGATCTCCAAAGAGAAAATGACCGAGCTTGCCAAGCCGCTGATGAAGAATCAGTATGGCCGATACCTGATGAGCCTGGTTAACGAGACCGAAAACGACATATATAATACTTTCGAATAATATTACGTAACGACTGCTGACAACATCCTGACGAACATGAAACTGATTGAAACCTCCATTTCAGGCGTCTACATTCTGGAACCGCGCATATTCAACGACCAACGAGGCTATTTCTTCGAATCATACAACAAGGAAGTGCTTGATGAACTCATAGGCCCGGTTGATTTCGTTCAGGACAACGAGTCGTGCTCGGTGCGCGGCGTGATGCGCGGACTGCATTTCCAGGCACCACCCCACACCCAGGCCAAGCTGGTGCGATGCACTCGCGGCCAAGTGCTGGACGTGGCCGTCGACATCCGCACCGGTTCCCCCACGTACGGACAGCATGTCAGCGTGCTTCTGTCCGAGGAGAACCACCGGCAGTTCTTCATTCCGCGCGGATTCGCACATGGATTCGCCGTGCTGAGCGACACCGCCGTGTTCCAGTACAAGTGCGACAACCTGTATTGTCCCGAGGCCGACGGCGGCATATCCATCGCCGACCCCGAGCTTGGCATCGACTGGATGATAGACCCGGCCGAGGCGATTCTTTCGGACAAGGATATGCGTCATCCGCTGCTGCGCGACTTCAAGTCGCCCTTCTGACACTCCCCGTTCCGTTGCCTACGGCCATCCCATTCTTCCCAACCCTCCCATTCTTCCCAACCCTCCCATTCTTCCCAACCCTCCCATCTCCTCCCATCTCCTCCCATTACTCCCACCCCCTCCCACTCCCTCCTCCCATTTGTTTTTTACGCATTTTTTTCGTAATTTTGCTTGATTGTGGAAATCCGGCCCCAATCAGGCCCTGAGGGCTATTACCCTTGAAATAAATACGTTATGCGTCTTAAACATATAATTTACATACTTATTTGCGGTTTGCTCTGTTTCGGCGCCTCCGAATCGTTCCAGGCATACGCCGAACCGGCAGCCAAAACTGCAAGCTCAAAGAGTAAAAAGAGTGCAAAAAGCTCTAAAAGTTCAAAAAGCAGAAAAAGTTCAAAAAGCAGAAAAAGTTCAAAAAGCAGAAAAAGCTCGAAAAGCAGGAAATCAACGAGCAGCAAGTCAGGTAGAAAATCGACTTCCAAAAAATCCCGGTATAATAAATCCAAAAAGAGCAGCCGTTACAAAAAGAAATCCTCAAGAACGGGCAAGCGCCGTCGCAGCCGCAACGCGGTAAAGACCAAATACACAGCGCCGCCCAAGGAGACGCCCCAGAACGACTCGCTCACGCTGGCTGTGAACTCGGCCCTGATAGAGCGCATCCCCGCGCATCTGAATCCCGGCGGCCTGCGCGTCAACAGCGTACGCCCCAACCATTCGTCGCGTCTGGCCAACGTGTCGCTCAACGAGAATTTCACATACCTGCCCGTAACCAAGGGCCTGATCGACACGCTGCAGAACGATGTGCGCGCCGTCCTGCCCGACTCACTGTCCGACTACAGGGTGATGCTCACAGTCGACGGAAAATCGCTGTCATACTACATAACCAAGGTGGACAAGCTGCCGCCGGAACACCGCAAGAATCCCGCATTCGTCACCGAAGTCAACCCCGTATCGTCCACCGCCAAGGGTATGTACAACGACATCGTGGCCCTGTGGCACAGCCACGGCCGATACTACAAGAACGGCGCCTGGCAGTGGCAGCGCCCGCTGCTGTTCCAGACCATGGAGGACACTTACACCATGAGCTACATCCTCCCCTATGTGGTGCCGATGCTGGAGAACGCCGGTGCATACGTGTTCCTGCCACGCGAACGCGACACCAACAGCCACGAGGTGATAGTGGACAACGACACCAACCCCGACGGCAAGGTATATTCCCAGTCCACCTACCGCGAGAACAACGGCGCACAGCACTGGGCCACCGGCGAGGGGGAAGGCTTCATCTACGACCTGCCCGATTTCCGCGACACCGAGAATCCGTTCGAGAACGGCACCTACCGCCAGGTGCCGACCGTGGCCGGAGGCAACACCTCGGCCGCGGCATGGTATGCCGACATCCCCGAGGATGGCGAATATGCCGTTTACGTCAGCTATAAGACTCTGCCCAATTCCACGACCGACGCACACTATTCTGTCAATTATTCGGGCGGCACAAAGGAATTCCGCGTCAACCAGACGATGGGCGGCGGCACATGGATTTACCTGTGTACCGTGCCACTGGAGAAAGGCTTCAGCGACACCGAGGCCGTCGTGACACTGACCAACGAAACCAATGGCACGCCAGGCACCATACTGACCGCCGACGCGGTCAAGATAGGCGGTGGCATGGGCAACATAGCCCGTTCCCCGCGCCGCAGCGACGTATATTACGACCCCTCTACCCCTGACACCGCCGACGAAGAAGCGGCCGATGACGAGGAGGAGGAGGAGGAAGAAGACGACGAGGAATCGGAAACCACCGACGAGACCTCGGAAAACTCCGAGACGCCCGACATCCCGGACACTGAGATCGCCTCTGCAAAACCTGCCGAGACCAACACTCCCAAGGGTGCCGCGCCGAGTTTCCGCACATCGGGCTATCCCCGGTTCCTGGAGGGTGCCCGCTACTGGCTGCACTGGGCCGGATTCCCGGAATATGTTTACTCCCCCTATCACGGAGCGGACGACTACAAGGACGACTACACGTCGCGCGGCCACTGGGTGAACTATCTGGCCGGCGGTTCGCGCGTGCTTCCCGGCCGCGAGGGCCTGAACCTGCCCGTCGACGTGACCTTCGCGCTCCATTCCGACGCCGGCAAACGGGCCGACGACTCGTTTGTGGGCACGTTGGGAATCTACTTCACGCAGAACGGGGCGACATACACCGACGGCACGCCGCGCATCAACTCGCGAATGCTCACCGACATGGTGATGCAGCAGATTTCCAAGGACGTGCGCCGCGAATGGGAACCGCGCTGGACACGCCGTTCCATGTGGGACAAGTCGTATGTCGAGGCCCGCGTGCCCGAAGTGCCCACCACGCTGATAGAGCTGATGAGCCACCAGAACTTCGCCGACATGCAGTATGGCCTTGACCCCGAGTTCCGTTTCACCGTGGGCCGCGCCATCTACAAGGGCATAGCCCGCTTCCTGGCCCAGCGCAAGGACCGCGAACTGGTGATTCAGCCGCTGCCCGTAAAGGATTTCAGAATCAAGCGAACCAAAAAGGACCATTACCGTCTCAGCTGGAAACCCACTCCCGACGAACTGGAACCCACGGCCATGCCCACAAAGTATGTCATAATGGAGCGTTCGGGCGACGACTTAGGTTTCCACAAGATAGGCGAGACGAAGGACACTCACTTCGACCTGCGCGTGGCCGACCATGACATCCACTCGTTCTATGTCATCGCGGCCAACGAGGGAGGCGCCGCGTTCCCGAGCGAAACCCTGGCGCTGCGCGAGGCTCCCGACGCGTCAAAGCCCGTGCTTGTGGTAAACGGATTCGACCGTGTGTCCGCTCCCGGCTCGTTCTCGGAGAACGGCCGCGCCGGATTCGACAGCGAGAACGACTTCGGCGTGCCATACGTGAAGGACATCTCCTTCACCGGCTATCAGACCGAGTTCCGCCGCAACGCCGGCGAAAGCTTCGGCCGCAGCGGTTCGAACTACGTGACGCAGGTGATAGCCGGCAACACATTCGACTATCCCGCCACGCACGGCGCCGCGATAGCACATGCCGGCAAGGGATTCGTGTCGGCCAGCGCGGAGTCCGTTCAGAACGGCGACGTCAAGCTGCAGGATTATCCCATGGTCGACGTGATACTTGGCAAACAGAAATCGACCGTTACAGGCCATTCCAACAAGGGAGTGCGCTACAAGGTGATACCGGGCGAGCTGCAGAAAAAGCTGCGCCAGTATTCCGACAAGGGAGGACGCCTGATGCTTAGCGGCGAGTTCATCAGCTCCGACCTGCAGGGCCGTCGCTCCGACCGCAACGACCGCGAGTTCCTGGAGGAAGTGTTGGGACTGCAGGCCACACCAGACTCCGTGCAGCACGCCACTATGCCCGCCGCTTCCTCGCAGTCGGGACGCCTGCGCGACACCCGGGGCAACTCGGTACCCTACTCCTCGACGCTCAATGAGAACATGTATATCGTGGAGAATCCCGACATACTCACACCCGCCGACGATGACACCGAAACCCTGCTGACATTCAGCAACGGCGGCGTGGCCGGCCTGCGTCACGACCGCGGACGCGGCAAGGTGTTCGTATTCTCCGTGCCATTCGAGGCAATAACCGATGCAGCCGCACGCGACCGCATCATGAAACAAGTCATAGATTCTATCAGGAAATAATGGAGATACTCAGATTCACTACCGTCAACGCGTTGCGCGAGCACATATTCCGTTCCGGGCTGGAACAATACGTGCTGCTGCAGCTTGACGACAAGAAGATAGACATCACTCCCGCCGCCATGCGGAGGCTTCAGGAGACGGCTGCCGAGATAGACTCGACGCTGACCTACAGCTATTACCGCGAGGTGCTGCCGGACGGTACGCTCGAAAACCATCCGGTCATCGACTATCAGCCCGGCTCGGTGCGCGATTCGTTCGACTTCGGCTCGCTGGTGCTGCTGAACGCCGCCGACATCCTGGCCGCCACCGAGGACTTCACCGACAAGGAATCGGCGATGATGGACGGCGGTTGGTACGCGCTGCGCCTGCGCGTCACCATGGGCAAGATGGTGGTGATGATTCCCGAATACCTCTACACGGTTCAGAAGGTGGACTTCCGCGATTCGGGCCAGAAGCAGCACGACTACGTCAATCCGCGCAACAAGGCATATCAGGTGGAGATGGAACAGGTGCTGACCGAATACCTCGGCGACATCCGCGCACTGGTCAACACTCAGCGCGAGGCCATCGACTATGACGCCGAGCCGTTCGACTGCGAGGCGTCGGTGATAATACCGGTGCGCAACCGCGTGGCCACCATAGCCGACGCCGTAAGCTCCGCACTGAGCCAACGCACCGATTTCCCCTACAACGTCATCGTGGTGGACAACGACTCCACCGACGGTACACGCCGGCTGCTGGAACAGATCTCCGACCCGCGACTGATACTGCTCAAGCCCGGGGCCGACGACGGCCTGGGCATAGGCGGATGCTGGAACATGGCCCTGAACGACAGCCGCTGCGGACGGTTTGCCGTGCAGCTCGACTCTGACGATAAATATATTGACGACAACACGCTGCAGACCATCGTCAACAAATTCCGCGGCGGCAACTACGGAATGGTGATAGGCAGCTATACGATGACCGACCGCGAATGGAAGGAGATACCTCCCGGCGTCATCACCCACGACGAATGGTCGGACGCCAACGGAGCCAACAACGGGCTGCGCATCAACGGCTTCGGCGCACCGCGCGCCTACTTCACGCCATTGGCCCGCAAGTTCCCCTTCCCCAACGTGTCGTACGGCGAGGACTACGCGATGGTGCTGCGTATCAGCCGTTCTTACGCCATAGGACGCATATACCATTCACTGTATCTGTGCCGACGCTGGGAAGGAAATTCCGACGCGAAACTGTCGATAGAGAAAAGCAACGCCAACGACACCTACAAGGACTTCCTGCGCTCGGTCGAGCTGATGGCCCGCGTGCGCGAGAACGTGGCCGACGAATCGGGACGCCGCGCCGACTGGCAGCTGTTGGGCTCGATACCCGGCGGGCCGACAGGCGATGAATTCTGGAACAACATCCAGGACTACATCGATGACGACGACGACGACGACGATGACGACGACGACGATGAACTATTCCACGACAACGATGACGACAACAACATCTGACACAAAATCCCTCCGGCCCGCGCCGCTGAACTTAGAGACCATCAACCTGTTGGTGGAGCATCAGCTGGGCGAATGGCCCGATGCCGCTGTCCGTTACCATGACCTGGGCCGGACGCAACGCAAGCCGCTGGACATAGGCGACCTCCCGTTCGCCTTACAGCTAAACCCGGCGCGCATGGTGTCCACAGCCGCCGACACGTCAACGGAGGCCATAGCGAGCCGTCCCTGCTTCCTCTGCGCCGACAACCGGCCCAAAGAGCAGATGTGCGCCGAGTGGATGCCGGGCTGGGACCTCTGCGTCAACCCCTTCCCCATCCTGCCGATTCACTTCACGATAATATCGCGCGAGCACTGTCCGCAGGACCGCCCTCCGTTCGAGATGGCGGCCATGGCCGAGGCGGCGCCCGACCTGGTAATATTCTTCAACGGAGCCGGTGCCGGTGCCTCCGCGCCCGACCACCTGCATACGCAGGGTGTCCTGAAGTCCGAGCTGCCGCTGCTCGCGCTGGCCGAGAAACATCATCCCTCGGACCGGCCGGGATTCCTCAGTTCCGAATCGTTCGGACTTGACCTTCCCTTCCACTTTGTCAGCGCCGTAATCACTCCCGACCGTCATGGAGCCTTGATGCTACGCGCCATCGCTTCGGCTTTCGGCATCGATACCGACGGCAACCCGGACCCGGGGCTGATCAACGTGTTCTACTGGATGGGCGACGACGGTATGCTTCGCGCAGTGGTCGTGCCGCGTCTCAGCCACCGGCCGCATCATTACCTGAATGACGAACCCGACCGCATCGTGGTGGGTCCGGGCGCCATAGATATGGCCGGCCTGATGATAACGCCCCGTCAGCAGGATTACGAGCGGCTCGACGCACGGCTCGTCAGGGAAATATACAGCGAGGTCGCTTTCGCCGACAGTCTCCCCGAACCAATCAGACAACATTTCGGCTTATGAATTCCGCAGCGCGCAGATCGCCCTGGGCATGGATTCCGGCCCTGTACGTGGCCGAGGGTATACCCAGCTTCGTGGTGAACAGCTTCACCGTCATAATCTATACCCAGATGGGCATCAGCCTGACCGATATGGCGTTCTATACCGGCTGGCTCTACCTGCCGTGGGTCATCAAACCCTTCTGGAGTCCGTTCGTCGACATCTTCAAGACCAAGCGCGCCTGGATAGTCGGTATGCAGCTGCTGTTGGGCGTGGCCATGGCTGCGGTGGCGTTCATGCTCCCCGCGCCCTTCTTCTTCACCGGCACACTGGCGGTGTTCTGGATCATGGCGTTCCTGTCGGCCACGCACGACATAGCCGCCGACGGATACTATATGCTGGCCCTGACCCAGCATCAGCAGGCCGCGTTCGTGGGCGTGCGCAACACGTTCTACCGACTCGCCTCGCTGTTCGGGCAGGGCGGTCTCGTGATGTGGGCGGGATATATGCAGCAGAAAGGGATGGCCGTGTCGTCGTCGTGGAGCATGGTGTTCGTGGCCCTGTCCGTGCTGTTCCTGTGCATCACGCTCTACGACTGGCTCATACTGCCCCACAGTCCCAACGACAAACCGATGCCGGGCGTCACGGCCCGCAGCATCGTCAGGAATTTCTGCATGACGTTCGTCAGCTTCTTCCGCAAGCCGCACATCGTCACGGCCCTGTGCTTCATGCTGCTGTACCGTCTGCCCGAGGCTCTGTGCCTGAAGCTGACGCAGCCCTTCCTGCTGGCGCCCCGTGCCGAAGGCGGTCTGGGACTCACCACCATACAGCTCGGACTGGTCAATGTGTGGGTGGGCGTACTGGCTCTGCTGGCCGGCGGCATCCTCGGCGGCGTGGCCATAGCCAGAGGGGGTTTTAAGAAATGGCTCTGGCCCATGGCGCTGTCGCTGACACTGCCCTGCATATTCTATTGCTTCCTGGCCATGTTCCAGCCTCAGAACTTCGTGCTGATATGCATGGCCATCGGCATCGAGCAGTTCGGCTACGGCTTCGGTTACACGGCGTTCATGATGTACCTGATATACTTCAGCAAGGGTCCGAGCGAGACTTCGCACTTCTCGTTCTGCACTGCATTCGCGTTCATGGGGCTGATGGTGCCGGGCATGTTCGCGGGCTGGATCCACGACACGCTGAGCCGGTACAGTTTCTTCGGACTCGACGGCCCGCAGGGATACGTCAATTTCTTCTGGTGGGTCATGATATGCTGCATCGCCACATTCGCGGTCTGCCTTAAAATCAAGGTAAACCCCGGTTTCGGCAAGAAACAGAACGACTGACCACGGGCTATATGAGACGGATACGGAAAAGCCTGCCCCTGTGGCTGTGTGCCGGCATGCTGTGGTGCGCCATGGCATTGCTGCCGTCGTGTTCGTCCACCAAGTTCGTGCCCGACGGCAGTCTGCTGCTCGACGACGTCAAAGTGGAGGTGAACGATTCGTCCGGGACGCTGACCAACCGCGAGTTGCTGACATACGTGCATCAGCGCCCCAACAACCGGTTCCTGAACATAGCCAAGCTGCGACTCGGCGTCTACAACATGTCGGGCCGCGACTCCACACGGTGGTGGAACAAGTGGGTGCGCCGCCTGGGAGAACCGCCGGTGCTATATAATGCCGAGGCCACGGCCGGCGACGAGCGCCAGCTGCTGCGCGCCGTCAATAATGCCGGATTCCTGGACGCCTCCGTCGTGACCGACTCATTTCCCGACTACCGCAGGAAGCGCACCCGGCTGCGATATTCCATCGAGGCCGGCCGACCGCACACCATCCGCAGTATCGCGTATTCCTTCCCCAACGACACCATCCGCGAGATAGTGATGCGCGACTCGCTACTGTTCCCTGTCGGTCCGGGAGGGCGGCTGGACCGCAACCTGCTGGAACAGCAGCGCGACCTGGTGACACGCCGTATGCAGAACAGCGGCTACTGGGCCTTCGGCAAGGAGTACGTCACGTTTACGGCCGACACCGCCGCCGGCTCCAAACTGGTGGACCTGACCATGTTCGTCCGTCCTCCCTCCAAGGAATCGGGACAGCGGGGACTGGACATGACGAGGCATCACCGCTATCTGGTGCGCAACGTGTACTGCATTCCCGACTATAACGGCGCCGATTGCCCAGATCCGCGCGAGTATCAGGCCACGGACACGGTGCATTACCGGAACGTGACCGTTCTGTACGGCGACAAGCGCTATCTCCGGCCGGGCGTATTGAACGAAAACTGCTTTTTCACCCCCGGACGCCCGTACAGCGTCAACGACCTGGAGAACACCTACTCCGCATTCGGACGCCTCTCCATCCTGAAATTCATCAACATCCGGCTTATGCCTGCAGGCTCTATCGGCACCGACGGGCTGCTTGACGTATATATCCTGCTGACTCCGGGCAAAAGCCAGTCGATATCCGCGGAAGTGGAGGGCACCAACTCGGAGGGTGACTTCGGCGTGGCGCTGGCGTTGGCTTACGCACACCGCAACATCGGCAAAGGCTCAGAAACGCTGAACCTCAGGGCCCGCGGTTCGTATCAGGCGCTGAACGGCAACCTCGAGGGTTTCATCCACAACCGCTTCATGGAATACGGCGTGGACGCCTCCGTGGTGTTCCCCAAGTTCAAGATACCGTTCCTGCGCGAAAGCTTCAAGCGCCGCATCAAGGCGTCCACAGAGTTCAACATGTCGATCAACTATCAGGAGCGGCCTGAATACACCCGCATCGTGTCGGCCGTGGGATGGAACTACAAGTGGTCGTCGCGCCGCCATCCGTCGCGCTATGTCTGGACACCCCTTGACATATCGTACGTGTACCTGCCGGCCAGCACCAACGACTTCATCGACCAGATAGCGCCCGACAATCCGTTGCTGCGCTACAGCTACGAGGACCACTTCATACTGCGCTCGGGGTTCCAGTTCTACCACACCACCAAGCGTCAGGAAGTGCCGGGCATACGCCGGAGCCTGCAGCGCGACATACTCACGTTCCGCACCAATGTGGAGATAGCGGGCAACCTGCTGTTTGCCATCAATTACCTTATAAATCCCAAGCGGAAGTTCCACGAGAATCCCTACAAGGTATTCGGCATCCGCTATTCGCAGTATGTGCGGGCCGACGGCGACTTCACGTATCTGCGCACGTTCGACAGCCGCAACTCGCTTGCCTGTCACGGCGGCTTCGGCATCGGGGTGCCTTACGGAAATTCAAGCATACTGCCGTTCGAGAAGCGGTTTTACGGCGGCGGTGCAAACGGTGTGCGCGGCTGGTCGGTGCGTACGCTCGGACCGGGACGCTACCCGTCGACCAACTCTCAGTCCGATTTCATCCACCAGTGCGGCGACATCAGGCTGAACCTCAGTGTGGAATACCGCGTTAAAATGTTCTGGGTGGTGGAAGGCGCGCTGTTTGTCGATGCCGGCAACATCTGGACCATACGCAACTATGCCACCCAGCCCGAGGGAGTGTTCAGGTTCAACTCGTTCTATAAGCAGATAGCACTGGCCTACGGTGCCGGAATTCGTCTGGACTTCAACTACTTCCTGATCCGTTTCGACCTCGGCATGAAGGCGCACAACCCGGCTGTCAACGCCGAGCCCTGGCCCCTGATACATCCCGAATGGAAACGCGACCACGCATTCCATTTCTCAATCGGTTATCCTTTCTGAACAGACTACGATATGAAAAAATTTGTGATATTCGACCTTGACGGCACATTGCTGAACACCATAGCCGACCTCGGCAACGCCTGTAACCATGCCCTGAAGGAAGCGGGATTCTCCACCCATCCCCTGTCGGCCTACAACTATATGGTGGGCAACGGCGTGCGCAAGCTCCTGGAGCGCGCCCAGCCGGACGCGGGGCCTGAGACAATCGACGCCATGCTGACCTCGTTCCGCGAGTATTACGATCAGCATTGCACCGACATGACCAAGCCCTATCCCGGCATCCCGGAGCTGTTGCTCGACCTTCGCGACCACGACATAGCCATAGCCGTGACCAGCAACAAATACCAGAAAGCCGTGGATGCCATCGTCGGTCATTACTTTCCCGGCATAGAGTTCGCCGCCACACTTGGCGAAGTGCCGGACCGCCCGAAGAAACCGGACCCCTCCATTGTGTTTCAGGCGCTGAGCGACCATCCGTGTCCGAAGCGGGATGTGCTGTATTGCGGCGACTCGGCGGTGGACATGGAGACGGCACGCCGCGCCTGCGTGGAATCCGTTGGCGTCACCTGGGGCTTCCGTCCCGTCTCGGAGCTTAAGTCGGCCTACGCCGACCACATCGTCTCCACACCTTCCGAAATCCTTGACCTCGCCCTCGCCAATGAATAAGTAATAATGACGAGTGACAAGTAAAAACATTGCCGGGAGCGTCTGTGTGGCGCTCCCGGCTTTCGCATTTTTCAGTAATTAAGATTTATGCTTACTCGGTGTATTGACCGCTAACGGAGATTTCCGTTATGCTGATGCCAATAAAACCGATTTTCATCTCCGGGTAATTTCGCCCTGCTCGTCGGCTACATACGCAGGCGTCGTGTCGAAGCGGACATAACCGTAATTGAAGCCATTCTTAGTGTAGTCCGAAGCGCAGGTGTTGTCTTTCAGGAACTGATCAACAAATGCCTGACGTGCTTCGGGAGTGTCGCAAAGCGAAGCACCGCAAACCACGATAGCACACGATGTCTCGATGTCGTCCTGAGCCTCCTCTTTCTGGCCCCAGCCTGCGAACTTATTGTCCTTCACGGTCACATTCACATCCGCGTAGTTCTGGAACTGGATCGAATGGCCGAACGAGCTCTGGAAATCACAACCCGTAATCTCCACATTGGCTGTAACACCGTTTTTATTGCTGATTATCTCGATACCCTTACGGCACAGATAGCTCTTGCTGTTCTTGTCTCCAAGTACGTCAGCCTTTGTGAACGTGCAGTTCCTGACGGTCACCTTCTCGGTGTTGGGCTGGGTGACATACATACCGCGGGACTTGACATTGACGATGTTCAGTGTCACTCCGGGCTTGCAGGTGATGTTGATAAACTGCTTGTCGCCCGATGCCTCGCGACAGTCGAAGTCCGCCACATTCATCGTGCAGCCGGTGAAAGTATTTCCCGAAACATTGATGGAACCCCTGTTGACTGTACGGCCCACTTCCATGCCAAGAGCCTCGGCGGCATTTCCTTTGACGGTAAACTCAGAGTTATTGGCACTGTTGTTCTGAACTTTTGTAGCCTGAGAATCGGCCTGCGATATGCAGCCTACAAACATACCGCAATCGCGCATTGCCTCGACAGTGACGTTCTCGACCGTGCAGCCGGTCACTTCACCCTTCTGGAGGAAACCGGTTATAGCGCCGGCCTTGTCACCGTCATTTCCATTCACGCCCATTGAAGACACTACCGATGAATTCTTGACGGTACAGTTCGTAATCTTAAGATTAGCGGCATCGCCCGCATGAGCGTATCCACAGATTACACCGGCAAAATGAGTACCCATTACCTTGGCGCCGTCAACTGTCAGATTCTTGATTTCAGCACCGCTCTTGATGTATGCGAACAGACCGGCCGCATTGCTGTCGCCATTGGGGACCTCGATGCAATTAAGGTTGCTGATGGTCTTGCCGTTACCATCGAACGTGCCTGCAAAACCGTATGCGCCATTGCTTGAGAAATAGCCGATCGGAGTGAACACCTCATTGTTCATGTCAAGGTCTGCGTCAAGCCTGACTACCTTGCCCTTGAACGTATCTCCGCCCATAACCAAAGCGGAAAGTCCTGCCAGCTGTGCGGGAGTCGTGATGGTGTATGTGGTGACGCCGGCCACATCCTCTGAAGGAATATTCGTGTCCACTTCGCCGTTCCACACAACGTTATAATCGGGAGTTTCGTAGTTCTTCTCCTTCACCACATTGAATTCGGCGGGATTGGTCAGCAGGGCGCCGAAGATGTTCGTGCGGTAGTTGGCCTGTACCGGGGCGTTGGGAACGTTCACCACGGCGATTGCGTCAGTGGCCGTGGCCGATGCGGCAGACTCCAGTTTCAGGTCTACCAGCGACGATGCCTGAGGCACCAGCAGATACTGCATCGACAGATAGTCGTAAGTCCTTACCGGCTCGCCGTCGTCGCCCTTGGGCTGATACGGGAAGTTCTCGGCTGCGGCGGGACGTGTGGCCAGGACGTAGGTCACATCCTCCTGTGTGCCTTCCACCACATCCTTGGCAAACATATCGAACTCGGTGTAGCCCATAGTCGTGACCTTGGTGTAAAGGTTCTCCAGGTCATTCTCTCCGTAGATAACCTTCAGTACATTCTCCTTCAGGTCGGAGGTGCCCCAGTTGATCTGTGCCACGGGACGGTACAGGGTGACGGTCTCGTTGATGGCTGCGGTGACCTTGCCGGTCTCGAACAGCTGATAGAAGCAGTCGTATCTGTCCGTGCTGTTGTACTCGGTCATCTTGGTGTAGTCCACCGTAATCTTCCTGTTCGCGGTGTCGAAGGTGTAGGGGGAGCCGTCCTTCAGGCTGGCGAAGAAGGCGATCCTGTAGCTGCGGCCGTTGGCCAGGCTCAGGTTTACGGTGGTCTGCAGCGAGTTTTCGAAATCCTGTTCCTTCATGGTGGCAAGCACAACATTGTCGGGGTCGGTGACGTCATAGACGGCCACCTGCAGGTTCTCGGCGGTGAGACCGTCGGAGAAGGCACGTGTGCCGGGGGTGCCCGGAAGCGTGACCGTGAAGTTCACGTTGCCGTCGCGAGCTGCTTCCGGAGCATCAAGTTCGCTGGAACACGACGCGAAGCCGAACAGCATTGTCGCTGTCGTAGCAAATGCAAAAAACTTTTTCATGTTATTATAAGTTGGTTGATGTGCGATTGGTTACAGTTCTATATTGTATTCGCCGTTGAAGCCGGGGTCGATACCGACTCCACCGGTGGCCTGCGACGTCAGGAAGCGTCCGCGCACTATGGTGTTGCGTCCGCGCATGGTGGGCACGTTGATGGTTGACGTGCTGCCTATCAGCTCGCCTTTAGGGTCATATACTTCCATTGCCACCGCCACGCTCGATTCATGTCCGTTGACCATGACATGGTCGAATCCGAGTCGCGCCTCATCGTCGGAAAGGATACTGATCTGTGCGTCATAGCTCATGCCGGTGGCCGAATCCACAGGCTTGTTCCGGAAGTTATCGAACTTGGAGGGCATATAGCCGGTGTACACCATCCGGATACGATACTGATTGATGTTGGGAAGCCTATGCTCTATGTTGGCCGGAGGGCCGGCCTCGGGCTCCCCGCCTCTCTGGATATTGCGTCGGGTTATCTCGCGGTCCACGAAATCGCTGATGTCGGTGGCGCGGAACTCATATCGGGCGAAGGGGCGCTCCAGGGTCATCTCCACATCCTGATGATACTCGGCGTTCATCGTGCTGGCCACCGTAAAGGAGACATCGCCTCGGAATGCGTCGCGCAACTCGTTATTGCCGTTATACGGCTCGGCATATATGATGTTGTGGAATTCGGAGGAGTCGAAGAAATAAGACGACTGCTGCGTGGCGTCGGCATAGTCGCTCCAGCAATACAGGTCGTAGTCCCCCTCGCTCAGCTGGATGGTCACGGTGAAATCGTTACGGTCCGGGTCGTTCCGGAAGAACACGAACTCGGCCGCCGGCACCTGCTCAAGCCCGGCCGGGTATGCCTTCAGATGATAGCGGCACACCGTGGCCCCGGCATCCTGCCGCGTGACGGTCATCTCGGTATGCGTCCATTCCTGAAGATGACGGATGGTCAGCGTGATGTCACGCTTCGGCATAGTGTTTTCGGGAAACTCGTGCACACACGACGTCTGGGTCTGGGCGGCCGCCAGCGTCAAGACCATGGCAAGGAGCCGGAATGTCAGTGACGTGAGGACATGAGGTTTCATTTCCGGCCTCCTTTCTTCTTGACGTCAAACATATAGCACACCGACAGGGCGGCATTGTCTATGCCGTAGAACGTACGCTTCTTGCGGCCGGCCAACAGACCGTTGGCCTTGTTCACAAACATGTCGTAATCCAGGGCGTATATGCCGAAACCAATGGAACATTCCAGGCACCACCGCTTGTTGCGGCTGATGTTGCAGCGGAAACCGGCGTTGACGCCGCCGCCGATGGCCGGGGTGCGCCCGTCATGGTCCTGATAACGGTATGCGCCCTCGAACGCCACGTTGTACCATCCCAATCCGAAATGCGGGGCTACGAAAAATCCCTGATTGTCGGGACGGAACCAGTAGCGCACCTCGGGCATCACCGCGAACGTGCGGTACTTGCGCGTGCGCTGGAAGTAATCGAAGCCGCTGTAATATATGGAGAGGTTTACGCTCCAATGCTTAGATATATCGTACTCACCGGCGAGGTTGAGCCAGAGCAGGAACCATGCCGGCACATTGGTCTTGAGGTATGCGTGGCGCTGCCACACCGGCTCCGTGTCGGCTGCTACGGAAACATCATCCCCGGGTTCTGCCGCCGGCTGTTCCACAACGGGTTCTTCTACATGCCCGATCGCGGTGCCTTCGTCGGTCAGGACAGCCTCTAACTCTCCGTCGTCGGTGACTACCACAATCCTGGCACGGCGCACCCGGGGGAATACCTCGGCAGCCAGCCGGCGCCATGCGTTGCCTCCGGCATAACTGCGCAACTTAGCCTCGCGGCGGTCGCCGTCCGGCTCGTTGTCGATGATGGCAAGAATACCGTCCCGGTCGCCGATGTCGCCGGCGGCTATCAGCTTGCGGGTCGTATCCCAGTCCTCGGCCACATTGCTGACGTTGATCAGCGAGACAGGGATACCCCAGTACCGGTTGAAATACCTGCATACCGCTTCGGCACGATCTGCGGCGAGCCGGGCGTTGAAGGCATACGGTCCGTCGGGCGACGAGTAGCCACACACATCAAACCGTTCGATGCGGCCGGCCTTGTGCCAGTCTGCTACCTTGCGTCCCAGACTCTCCAGGCCGTCGTCAATCACCAGGCAACTCTTGTTGATGCTGAAGCCTGACGCGAACTCGTACTCATCCCGGCTAAGCGCCGACGCGCTGATGCCTGTGGCCAGCACCAGTGCAAGGATGCACGTATGTATTCTTATGATATATTTATTCACGGCAACAGGTTGATATTACACCGGATTACGGGGGATTTTACTGGTTAATACGCTGAGGCGGAGACTGCGCCATGACGGCACAGCCTCCTGAATCTCGGCACCGCTGTTATTGCTTTACTACTCGCCAGGTATATACCGGATTGGTAGCGGCGGGAGTTATCTCCTCCCATACCGATCCCGGAGCAAGATATACGGAGGGATCGTCGTCAATCCAATTAGGCCATGTGCCACTCTGGAATCCCCAGGGCTGTTTCACGAATTCACCTGAAATGATGTTGCAGTCAAATCTCTTTCCGCCTTTGTTATTATTAAAAAAGATAGGGCTATCATATCCTGTACCTGTTGAATTTTTACAAGAATATTTACCTCCATCTATGGTTAGTTTGGATCCGTCTACCTGAGGAGATTCCACACTTATCAAGGGATTTGTCTCGGTATAGAATACACATCCGTACAAGACTGCATCAAAAGGCTTCTCAGGAGAAGCTTCAATTCGAAGACCTCTTGCCTTACTGTTCATTTTAACATTTGTCAGTTCTATATTTCCTCTGGAAAATATGGCTTCCCACATTTTGCCACCATCGCTGCGGAGATTCACATTTATGGTTGTGTTCTCCATTGTAAGTTTACAGGAACTGTTGTGACGCACAGCCGTACAGTTTGTAGTAATGGTATTGTTTTTCACAGTCACGGGATTGACACCGGTATTGATTGCCGCTTTGTTTGCCGCGCCCTCAGTACAGTTGTACACTATATCTACACCATCAATGTTAAGTGTGCCGGTTTTGGTGACATGGAACAAGAAATCTCCACCGTCAGCTTCAATTGTCCCGTTACCGGTCAATTCAACATAGCTGGCAACGTTTAATAGTTTAAGATTCTTTATTCTGTCTGCGGCATTAGGAGAATCAGCATTACCGACTCCTGTCAGATTCATCGTACCTTCGACATTGAGTTTCAGAGGTTTTGACAACTGTACGGACGTAGTCACATCGGGCATAGTCAGGCTCTCGCCTTCGGGTATCACATAGTTGCCGCCGTTCTGCAGTGCGGCTACCAGTTCCTCATTGCTTCTCACCTCTACCGGCTCGACAGGGAAATCATAGCCGTCATCCCAGTTTTCATCCTTGGTTACAGTGAAATAATTGGGGTTGGTCAGGAGCGCGCCATAGATGTTGGTACGGTAATTGGCCTGCACGGGTACATTGGTCACTGCCACTGTGCTCAACGGCTTTACGGCCGTGGCGCTGTTGGCCGTCTTGAGAGTGATGTCAATCACCGACGACGCTGCGGGTACCAGCAGGTATTGCATCGACACGTATGCGTATTTATCGGGCTGGACGGGGAATCTTTCCGTGTCTGCCGGACGTGCCAGATACGGCAGCGTCACTTCCTCGGCTTCGCCTGTCACATCACCGCTGAACATGTCGAACGTGGTGTATGCCTTTGTCGACACCTCTGAGACAAGGTTAGCGGCATCCGCTCCGTATGCGTTGGGATCGACCACTGCCGGCTCGGCCAGGTCGGATGTTCCCCAGTTAACCTGCGCCACGGGGCGTGTCAGCGTCACGTCATGATTGATGGCACCGGTGATCTCGCCGGTTTCGTACAGCGTATAGAAGCAGTCGAACGCATCGGTATTGTAAGTAGTGGCCATCGCGCCATAGCTGACGGTTATGGTCTTAGTGTCAGCATTGAAGGTATAGGCCCCGCCCTCCTTGTTCTGCGCGAAGAAGGCAATCTTATAGCTGCGGCCGGAAGCAAGGTTCAGTGATACGGTTGTGGTAAGGGAGCCGGAGGCTGCCTCGCTGAACTTCTGATCCGCAGGCGTCATGACAAGCGAGCCGGTCTCGGCGTCGTACACAGCCATCTGAAGGTCGTTGGCTGTAAGTCCGTCGGCAAACGAACGTGTACCCATTTTCTCCGGAATAGTGACAGTGAATGTCACGTTGCCGTCACCCTTCGGGCCGACGACATCCTCCTGCGAACAGGAGACAACTCCAAGCAGCATGGCGGCTGCTGATAATGCGAGGATCTGTTTCATGGCTTTTAAAATCGTTATTTGTTGTTATATCTCTTTAAAGTCAACGCAGGTCTGATTTCGATCACTTATCCGCAAGATAAGGATTAATTACGAACCTGTATGTTCAGTTTTAAGGTGTGTGCGGTGTGATTACTTTATGCAAGTTTTACTTACAATAAGTTTTATTTTTGCACTTAGTCTATACTATTTTCAATCTGCCAGCGAGCTTTCGTGTGCGTTATTGCCCTTTTGTAATTATTTTTTATAGTCGCAAAGGTATGAATTATTTTTTATTTATCACAAATAAATTTTAAAATATTTTAAAAATTTTCATAAACGGACATTGGCGGATAGTGGCGCGGCACGGAGTGCCTGCGCCACTATTATGCAAATTTATCAATCGGCATGTCACTTCGGGACCTTGCGTAGCATCAGCAGGGTCCAGAGGATGGTGATGAGAGTGACGCCGGTGTCGGCGAATACGGCGGCCCACAGGGTGGCGACGCCGAAGGCTCCAAGAATCATCACCACGGCCTTGACCAGCAACGCGAACGTGACGTTCTCGGCCACAGTCAGTTTGACGCGGCGTGACAGCAGCACGGCGCGGGCCAGATACTTCAGGTTGTCGCCCAATATGATGACGTCGGCGGTGTCCATCGCCATTCCGGTGCCCATCGTGCCCATGGCCACGCCCACGTCGGATGCTGCGATGGCCGGGGCGTCGTTGATGCCGTCGCCCACAAAGGCGGTAGGCGCCTGCCGGTGCATCGAGTCTACCTTCTTCTGTTTGTCCTCGGGGAGCATCTCGGCCTGCCATGAGTCGGCACCCACCTGACGGGCCACACGCTCCACGGCTTCCTTGCGGTCGCCGCTCAGTATCGTCACCTTGATGCCGAGCCTGTGCAGGTCGGCTATGGCCTCGGCGGCCTCCTGCTTCACGGTGTCCTCCAGATATATCGAGCCTAAATATTTTCCGTCACGCTCCACACATATCCGCGATCCGGGCACGGACGATTCCGGCACATTGACGCCAAGCGTCTCCATCAACGTGCCTGAGCCTACCGACACCTCCGTGCCGTCTACCGTGCCACACATGCCGTGACGGACGGCCTTGACACCGGCAGCCACCGGTACCTTCACGCCCTTTGATGCGGCATACGCGCATATCGACCTGGCAAGCGGATGGGTGGAATCAGCGTCTATGGCGGCTGCAAGAGAAACCGATGTGTCGGCGTCGACGCCTCCGGCCGGTTTGACGGCGCTGACATGGAATTCTCCTGTGGTCAGCGTGCCGGTCTTGTCGAACACCACGTTCTTCAGCCGGTCCATACCGTCAAGATACTTCGAGCCTTTGAACAGCAATCCCAAGCGTGAGGCGGTGCCGAGCGACACGAAATAGCTGAGCGGGATGCTCACCACCAGAGCGCAGGGGCATGAGCATACCAGGAACACCAGCGAGCGGCGGAACCAGGTCTGCCAGTCGAACACACCATCCTGCACGACGGCCACAATCCAGGGAATGAAGAACACGCACAAGGCCAGGATGAACACCGCCGGGGTGTACCATCGGGTGATACGGCGCAGCATCGTCTCGGTGTGCGACTTGCCGGCCTGCGCATCCTCTATCATCTTGAGTATGCGCGTCATGGACGAGTTGTCGAACTCGCGGACCGTCGTGGCCTCTATGGGTCTGTCAACAGGTATGATGCCCGACGGCAGTTCCTGGCCGGGGCTGAACGATCTGGGCACCGATTCACCCGTTATCGCCGCAGTGTCGAAGTCAACGGGGTCGCCACCTTCCAGCTTGGCGTCGATTGGCACACGCTCGCCGGGCTGCACAATGATGCGGGTGCCGACGGGCAGATTCTTGGGGCTGACCTTGCGGCGTTCTCCGTTATCGATTACAGTGGCGCTATCGGGTATCCGGCCCAAAAGCGAGCGAACTCGGCGGCGAACGTCGTCCGACGCCACGTCCTCAAGTTTCTCCCCTATGGCATAGAACAGCAGCACAGCCACTCCTTCAGGGTATTCTCCGATTATAAAGGCTCCGATACATGCGGCCACCATCAGCGTGAATTCATTCATCACGCTCCCGCTGCCCCACGACCGGCACATCTCTACGGCCACCGGCCACCCTACAGGCAGCAATGCGATGAGGTAAGCCGTCATCGGAAGCCAGTCGAAGCCCGCGGCGTTGATACCCATGGCCGCGCCCATCGATGCAAACGCGCCGGTATGTTCAAGCACGAGACAAATCGCTAACAGTACGCCGCTGATTATCTCGCGCATAAATCCGCGCCAGCCTTCCTGACTGCCGTCGTGATTGTGATCGTGACCGTGATTATGATTGTGACAATGACAATGCCCTCCATGACAATGTCCGTGTCCGTCATTGTCTGTATGTGCATCAGCAACATTATCGGTATGTGTGTGTGCCATAACCTTGCTTTTTTTATAGTTTACAACAAATATCGTATTAATTACGATGCAAAGTTACGACAAAGAAGATGCACAGGCTGTGCAAAAACAAGGTATTAAGTATTAGTGACGAGTAATGAGGTATTTAACCTTTCAGGAACAACGGGGACAGAGGCCGGTGATGATGCAGTTGATGCCGTCCGGTTCGAATCCCTCGGGCAGATTCACATCGGGCAGAGGGTTCCCTTCCAGGCAGATGGTACGGCCGCATCTGCGGCAGTGGAAGTGCATGTGGCCGTCGTTGGGGTTGTGGTGATGGTGCGAGGGACAGACCTCGTATTTCGGGGTGCCGCTCCCGTCGTCTATCACGTGCAGCAACCCTTTCTGCACGAACAATGTCAGCGTGCGGCTGATGGTGGAGCGGTCCACGGTGTCGAGTTCCGACTCTATCCGCTGGGCGGATACAGGACCCGGCACGCGGTCAAAAAGTTTAAGGAGCATGCTGCGCACCGCCGTAGGGCGCACACCATGCTCCTTCATTCTATCGTCCGTATCTTCGCTCATGGTGAAGACAGCAGCGGCGGTCAGGCAGATACCGCTGTTTTAGGATTAGTCGGATTTTATCAGTCGGATATTATCAGATTATACCCTGAGCCATCATGGCGTCGGCCACCTTCATGAATCCGGCGATGTTGGCGCCCTTCATGTAGTTTATGTAACCGTCGTCCTGACGACCATACTCCACGCAAGCCTCGTGGATGTTGAGCATCATCTCGTGCAGCTTCTTGTCCACTTCGGCTGCGCTCCACTGCAGGTGCTCGGCATCCTGGCTCATTTCCAGGCCGGATACGCCTACTCCGCCGGCGTTCACAGCCTTGCCGGGTGCGTACGGCAGCTTGTGCGAGATGAAGTAGTCGATAGCCTCGGCGGTGCAGCCCATGTTGGAAACTTCGGCCACCATCATCACCTTGTTGTCTACTATCATCTTGGCGTCGGCCTCGCTCACCTCGTTCTGTGTGGCGCAGGGCAGGCAGATGTCCACCTTCTGCTCCCAGGGCTTGCGGCCTGCATAGAATGTGGAGCCGGGGAACTTGTCGGCGTACGGAGCCACGATGTCGTTGCCCGATGCGCGGAGCTCAAGCATATATTCTATCTTCTCGGCGTTCAGACCTGCGGGGTCGTAGATGTATCCGTCGGGACCGGACAGAGTCACCACCTTGCCGCCGAGTTCGGTGGCTTTCTTGGCTGCGCCCCATGCCACGTTGCCGAAGCCGGAGATGGCGATGGTCTTGCCCTTGATGTCGGTGTTCAGGTCCTTCAGCATGCTCTCAACGAAATAGAGTGCGCCGAAACCGGTAGCCTCCGGACGGATGCGGCTGCCGCCGAACGACAGGCCCTTGCCGGTGAACGTACCCGTGTTCTCGCGGGCCAGCTTCTTGTACATACCGTACATATATCCTACCTCACGGCCGCCTACGCCGATATCGCCGGCGGGAACGTCGCGGTCGGGACCGAGGTTGCGCCACAGCTCAAGCACGAAAGCCTGGCAGAAACGCATTATCTCGCCGTCGCTCTTGCCGCGCGGGCTGAAGTCGGAACCACCCTTGGCACCGCCCATAGGCAGTGTGGTCAGGGCATTCTTGAATGTCTGCTCGAATCCCAGGAACTTCAGGATGGACAGTGTGACGGAAGCGTGGAAACGGATGCCTCCCTTGTACGGGCCGATCGCGTTGTTGAACTGCACGCGATAGCCTATGTTGTTCTGAACCTCGCCCTTGTCGTCTACCCACGTCACGCGGAACGTGAAGATGCGGTCAGGTTCCACCATGCGCTCTATCAGTCGTGCCTTCTCCCACTCCGGATGCTGGTTGTACACATCCTCCACTGACAGTAAAACCTCACGCACTGCCTGGTGGAATTCCTTCTCTCCAGGATGCCTTGCCTCGAGGCCGGCCATGATTTCGTTGATTTTCATATACTTCGATTTAAGTAAATGTGGCACTCCCTGTGCCTGTTAGGTTTCCTTTGGAGTCTCTTTGACCGGCAAAAACGCCGGCCTTACAACTCCATTGCAAACTTACAACCTTTTTTCAAGTTTACCAAACAAAAAAATATGTTGCTTGACATATTTCTGCGGTTTTCTTCATTACCTCCTGTCATATTGTAAGGCTAAATGAACATACGCCATAAAGGCCGGCCCGACATGACACAAAAAAGGCCGCGCACCGGGCGCGGCCTTTCTTATTTCTATAAGTCTCGATTACTTCTGAGTGAAGATTACGATACGGTTCCAGTCGTTGGTGCTGTAGGGCTGAACATCGCTGCCGTCCCACTTAACAGTCAGACGATCTGCTGCGATTCCGTAAGTGTCGGTCAGAGCCTTGGCAACTGCGTTGGCACGACGCTCGGACAGACCCATGTTGTACTCGGCTGTACCGGTATCCTTGTCGGCGTAACCTACAACCATGATCTTCTCGTTGGGGTTAGCCTTCAGCCACTCGGCCATGTTGTAGACGTTAACCTCTTCGGTAGGCATGATCTTGTCGGAGTTGATCATGAAGCGAACGGTGCTCATCAGAGGAGCGTTCACGCAATCCTTCTGTACCTCGGGGCAGGGGAGCTGAGCCTGGAGGGCAGCCACTTCCTGACCGCAAGCCAGCAGCTGGGCGCGGAGGTCGTTGACCTGACCGTTCAGAGCGGCGATCTGCGATACATAGTTGCACTCGTTGAATGTGTTCCAGCCGCGGCCGCCGATGTTGAAGTTGAAACCGCCCATTGCGCTTACCAGAGCGTCGATGGAGCAACCGCTTGCTACGTTGTTCCAGTTGTCGCCGTAGAACTGTGCGCGGGCCTCAGCGAAGAAGTCAACATACTTGCACAGACGGAAACGGAACTGGAGACCTGCGGAAACGGGCAGAGTCCACTGCACGCGCTTAGCGTGCTCTGCGGGATAAGCAGCGGCAATGTCGCCGAACTTGTTACCCTTGTTCGTGAAGTCCCAGCTTACACCGCCACCAAGACCGAAGAACGGGATGATGCTGAACACGCGCTTGGGGTTGTAGCTGATGGAATTCAACATATCCCACATCATTTCAACCTGCAGGTTGGCGGCCTTCATGTGCATGAAACCCTCGCCTGTTGTCTGGTTTGCCAGAGGATAGCAGTAGTGGATCGAGCCTCCGATACCCTTGAAGCGGAATCCGATGTAGGGAGATACCCAACGGCCGAAACCTACACTGTATGTACCGGTCCAGAGTGCGCCGTCCACGCTCTTCATCTGGTCTGCTGCGAGTCCGCGCTCTACCAGAGGCTGGTTGCCGCCGGCGCTGACTTCGATGAACCAGTTGTCACGCCAATTCGAGAAATAGTGGTCGTTGTTGTCACAGGTAAACTCCGTTACCGAAACAGCATCGTCCACGAAAACGTCCTGTGCGGATGCGCTGTTGCAGGTGAATGCACCGGCAGCACACAGGGCCATCACGTAGTAAAGATTCTTAGCTTTCATAACTTGTGATTTTAGATGTGTTTGTTTTCAATTTATCAGTTAAACGTTAAGAACTTTTAATTTGTTTGCACAAACTCAAGTTTTAACTTTCGGACAGCCGATTATTTTTTAACTTTTCGGGTTAAGGTTTTGGGTTAGTTTCACTTAGTCGCCATTTCATTTGCAGTGAAATCTTTTAACATTCCAAACACAATCAAGCCGTCCGGGGGCTTCCCCGGGCGACGCATTGCATTTAGCAATTGTTAAAATACGACATTTCATCGCAAAATTACACATTTTTTCCGAATTACAAACAAATTGCCCTTATATTTTTTAACATTTCGTAAATAAATCATCATTATTTCATCATATTTTTATAATTTTGCAAAAAATGAAACAAAAACGCATATACCGGCTCAACCTTGAAGACGAGGCGCACCTGCGTCGGCGCGTCTCGCTCGTCCTTACGCCTGTGCGTATATGTCTGGGGCTGGCATTGATCATTATGCTGCTGATATTGGTCACGGCCCTGCTGCTGGCGTACACTCCCTTGCGACAACTTCTGCCGTCGTATGTGCCCGAAGCACAGCGCATCGAGGCGCAGCAGGCCATGATACGCATCGACTCCCTTTCGCGACAGGTAGCGCTGACCAATGCCTGGATCGACAACTACCGCCGGGTCTCAAATCCCGGACACTACGTCACCCACACCGAATCGGCCGACTCCATAACCGGCGACTATGACCCCGACATGCTTCCCGATGCCTCTCCTTCCGAAAAACGCTTCGTTTCCGCCATGGACGAGCGCGAACGGTTCAACATCTCTGTGCTCGCGCCGCTCGACGCCGACGGAATGCTATTTGTGCCGGTATCCCCCCACGCATATTTCCCCGAAAATTCACGCAAGGCCACAGACCCGACAATACTGCTCACATCCGACGCCCCGATCCAGGCGGTGGCCGACGGCACGGTGCTGGCCGTGTACTATCACGCATCCCTGCACGGCTACACCATACTGATACAGCACGCCCGCGGCTTCGTATCGTCATATTCCCATGTGGGCACGCCCCTGGTGGTGAACGGCGACGCCGTCAACGGCGGCCAGCCCATAGCCTATCCCGCCAACCCCGACTCGCGCGCCACCCGCTGGATGCAGCTCCGCCTCTGGCACAACGCCACCACCCTCGTCCCCTACTCCTTCTTACAATAGCCCCTGCCCCTCCTGTAATAGCCCCTATCCCTCTTTATAACAGCCCCTACTCTCCTTATAACACCCCCATCCTCCACTCGCCTTTCACCCTCGCGAAGCCGTTTCCGTCAGGAGCTCCGCACCCATCCCGCCTCTCCATCCCGCCTCTCTGTTTTCTTCAACTTTGCGGTGTGCCGTTTTTTTCGTAACTTTGCTCTTTGAAATGGCAACACAACAGGACATAACGATATTGGGCAGTACCGGCAGCATCGGCACCCAGACTCTTGATGTAATCGAATCGCATCCGGAGCGTTTCCGCGCACGGATACTAACGGCAGGCCGCAACTGGCAGTTGCTGGCCGAGCAGGCCTTACGCCATCACCCCGACTTTGTGGTGATAGGCGACGAAACGGCACTACCCTCTCTTCGTCATGCCCTGCACGGTTCGGGCATCGGAACGGCGGCGGGCGCCGAGGCCATCGCCGAAGCCGCTCGTCATCTGGACAACGACATCGTGGTGGGCGCGATGGTGGGCTACAGCGGCCTTGCGCCCGTGCTCAACGCCCTGGAGCGCGGCAAGACCGTCGCGCTGGCCAACAAGGAGACCCTCGTGGCCGCGGGCGAAATCGTGACAGCCACCGCCCGGCGCAACAACGCCAGGATACTCCCTGTCGATTCGGAGCATTCCGCCATATTCCAGTGCCTGCAGGGGGAGCGGCACGAGGACATCCGCAAGCTGATACTCACCGCCAGCGGCGGCCCGTTCCGCACCATGCCGCGCGAAGAACTAAGCACCGTGACTCCGGCCCAGGCCCTGAAGCATCCCAACTGGGACATGGGCGCCAAAGTCACCATCGACTCCGCGTCGATGATGAACAAGGGATTCGAGATGATCGAGGCCCGCTGGCTGTTCGACATCCGGCCCGAAAACATCGACATCCTGGTGCATCCCGAATCAGTGGTGCATTCCTTGGTGGAATTCATCGACGGCTCGGTCAAGGCCCAGTTGGCCGACCCCGACATGCGTATGCCCATACGCTATGCGCTCGGATACCCCGAACGACTCCCGGCTCCGCAGCATCATCTGTCGCTGGCCGACCACGCCAACCTCTCCTTCTTCCTCCCGGACATGGAGAAATTCCCCTTGCTGCGTCTCGCTTTCGACGCCGTAGGCACCGGTGGCACCGCCCCCACCCTGCTTAACGCCGCCAATGAAGTGGCCGTAAAGGCTTTCCTGCAGGAACGCATCCCGTTCACCGACCTTTACACCGTGGCCGACAGGACACTGCAGAAAGTCACCGTTACAGGCATCAATTCCCTCGACGACATCGCCGAAGCCCACCGTCTCGGCACGGAGGCTGCCATCGGTATCGTCGACAGTATGAACATTCACACCGCGTGACCCGTCAAGGCCACGCCACTCATTATTTAAATGGAAACATTTCTGATTAAGGCAGCCCAGCTGATACTGGCATTCGCTTTCCTCGTCATAATCCACGAGTTCGGTCACTTCTTCTTCGCCCGCATCTTCGGCGTGAAGGTGGAGAAGTTCTACATCTTCTTCGACCCCTGGATCGAGCTGTTCAAATGGAAACCCAAGGAATACATCGGAGGTCTCGGCAAGACCCGGAAACTAAAATGCAAAGACAATAACGACGCGTCGAAGCCCAAGAAGAAAAAGGGCTTCTGGGGCGACACGGAATATGGCATCGGGTGGCTCCCCTTGGGCGGCTACTGCAAGATTGCGGGCATGATCGACGAGTCGATGGACACCGAGCAGATGAAGCAGCCGGCCCAGGAATGGGAATTCCGTTCCAAGCCGGCTTGGCAGCGACTCCTTATTATGATAGCCGGAGTGCTGTTCAATTTCCTGCTGGCTATCCTGATCTATGCAGGCATCGTATACGCCACCGGCGAGAAGTACGTGCCGTTCAAGGAGGCCAAGATGGGAATGCAGTATAGCGGCGTGGCTCTTGACGCCGGTTTCCGTAACGGCGACATTCCCCTGATGGCCGACTACAAGGAGCTGGACAATCCGGCCGAGGCGCTGATGCAGATGGCGCAGGCCAAGAGGGTGACGGTGCTGCGCGAAGGCAAGCAGGTGGACATACACATACCGTCCGACTTCCTGCTGCAGCTTGACCGCGAGGCCAAGGCCGACACGGCCACGTTCAGCTTCTTCACCTACCGCATCCCGGCGCAGGTGAGCCAGGTGCAGACGGGCGACGGCGCCGACAAGGCCGGCATCGTGGCCGGCGACCGAATCATAGCCGTAGACACCATCCCGACTCCCGAGCTGTTGGGATTCATGCGCACCCTTAAGGGACACGACAACCAGACCCTGCCGATCACCATAGAACGCAAGAACGGAGCGCGACTCGACACCATCGTCAAGAACGTAACCCTTTCCGGATCGTCCAAGATGGGAATCGGTCTGGAAATCAATCCGGCGGCTTTCTTCAAGAGCAAGGAGATTCATTATAACCTGCTGCAGTCCGTGCCGCGCGGCGTGGAGATGGGTACCGACAAACTCACCGGATACGCCAAGTCGATGAAGATGGTGTTCACCAAGGAGGGAGCCGAATCCATCGGCGGCTTCGGCGCCATCGGATCCATATTCCCCTCGTCGTGGGACTGGATAGCGTTCTGGAACATCACGGCCTTCCTGTCGGTGGCCCTGGCGTTCATGAACATCCTGCCTATACCGGCATTGGACGGCGGCCACGTAATGTTCCTGCTGTATGAGGTGATTTTCCGACGCAAACCGAGCGAGAGATTCATGGAACGCGCCCAGATCGTGGGCATGATCATCCTGTTCGGTCTGCTTATTTATGCCAACGGAATGGATATAGTCCGTCTGTTCAAATAATTCCCTCTCTTAAAACAACATAGTATATGCCACACAAGATAATAAAGCTGAAGCCCGGCAAGGAGGAATCCGTAATCCGTCGTCATCCCTGGATCTTTTCGGGAGCCATAGCCACACTGCCGCCCCATCTGAAGGAAGGCGAGCTGATTACGGTGGAGGACAGCACGGGTCGTGTGTTGGGCTGCGGACACTACCAGATAGGCAGCATCGCGGTGCGCATGCTGCAGTTTGACGCCGACACGCTGCCCGACGATTTCTTCATGCAGCGCCTGGAGTCTGCATTCCGTCTGCGTCAGGACTTAGGTCTGATACGCCCCGACAACAACTGCTACCGCCTGGTGCACGGCGAGGGCGACTTCCTGCCCGGTCTGGTGATAGACATATACGGCGACACGGCCGTGATGCAGGCGCACAGCCCCGGCATGCACTTCGCTCGCGGCGAGGTGGCCGACGCGCTCACCCTCCTGCCCGATGCCCGTATCAGAAATGTATATTATAAATCTGACTCCACCCTTCCCTTCAAGGCCGAGCTGGAGCCTGAAAACCAATACCTGATTGGCCAGTACGACGGCAACATCGCACTGGAGAACGGGCTGCAGTTCAACATCGACTGGCTGAAGGGCCAGAAAACAGGCTTCTTCGTTGACCAGCGCGAGAACCGCAAGCTGCTGGAGAAATTCGCGCAGGGCAAGCATGTATTGAACATGTTCTGCTACACGGGCGGCTTCTCGGTGTACGCCATGCGCGGCGGCGCCGCTTCGGTCGACTCGGTCGACTCGTCGGCCAAGGCCGTGGCCCTTACCGACGCCAACATCGCGCTCAATTTCCCCGACGACCCGCGTCACCGCTCGTTCACCGAAGATGCCTTCAAGTTCCTGAACGACATGCCGGCCGACCACTACGACCTGATAGTACTCGACCCGCCGGCATTCGCCAAGCACCGGGGCGCCATCAAGAACGGTCTGATAGGTTATCGCCGTCTCAACACCCGCGCGTTCGAGAAGATCAAGCCCGGCGGCATCCTGTTCACCTTCAGCTGCTCGCAGGCCATTACCAAGGAGATGTTCCGCCTGGCGGTATTCTCCGCCTCGGTCAAGGCCGGGCGCCGCGTTCGCATCCTGCACCAGCTGACACAGCCCGCCGACCACCCCATCGACATCGCCCACCCCGAAGGCGAATACCTCAAGGGCCTCGTCCTCCAGGTGGAATAACCCTCGCGGAGCTTAAGTCACCTCGCGGAGCCGTTTCCGTAAGGAGCTCTGCTCCCGGGCCTCCCCGCCTCCCCGCTCCCGGGGCCTCTCAGCCCCTTCCCCATTGCTCATTTTAATTCCTATTTATATGAAACACATAATTCCCGCTATCATCATGGGCACAGTAGCGACACTGCCGGCCGGCGCAGTGGTAGACAAGAACTTCAACTACCATGTGGACCGTTTCGCCGACATCGAAGTGCTTCGCTATGAGGTGCCAGAGTTCGACCGCCTGTCACTGAACCAGAAGACGATGCTGTACTATCTGAGCGAGGCCGCACAGATGGGCCGCGACATCATCTGGGACCAGAACGGAGTGTACAACCTGCAGATCCGCCAGCTGTTGGAGAACATCTACAACAACTACAAGGGCGACCGCGATTCCAAGGACTTCAAGGCCTTCGAGAAATACCTGAAGCAGGTATGGTTCGGCAACGGCATACACCACCATTACAGCACCGACAAGTTCACCCCTGAGTTCTCCGAGGCATTCTTCACCGAGCAGGTCAAGGCTCTGCCCGCAGCCAAGCTGCCGCTGGAGAAGGGCGAGACCCTCGACACGATGCTGACTAAGCTGACTCCGGTCATCTTCGATCCGACAGTCATGGCCAAGCGCGTGAACCAGGACGGCACCGTCGACGTAGTGGTGAACAGCGCCAACAACCTGTACGGCCCCGGCGTGACCCAGGCCGAGGTCGAGGAATTCTACAACAAACTGAAGGACCCCAACGACCCCACGCCCGTAAGCTACGGTCTGAACGCCAAGGTTGTGAAGGACAAGAACGGCAATCTGCGCGAGATGCGCTATCACCTCACCGGTCTCTACGGCCCGGCCATCGCCAAGATAATATACTATCTGGACAAGGCCAAGCAGTATGCCGAGAACGACGCACAGAAGGCTTACATCACCAAGCTGATTGACTATTACGTGACCGGCGACCTGAAACTGTTCGACGAATACTCCATCCTCTGGGCCGAGGACACCAAGAGCGACGTGGACTTCGTGAACGGCTTCATCGAGAGCTACGGCGACCCGCTCGGCATGACCGGTAGCTGGGAATCGTACGTCAACTTCAAGAACGCCAAGTCGTCCGACCGCACCGAGAAGATTTCGGGCAACGCCCAGTACTTCGAGGACAATTCGCCGGTTGACAAGCGCTTCAAGAAGGAGAAGGTGAAGGGTGTGTCGGCCAAGGTGATCAACGCCGCCATGCTGGCCGGCGATGCCTTCCCCTCCACGGCCATCGGCATCAACCTGCCCAACTCCAACTGGATCCGCGCCGCCCACGGCTCGAAGTCCGTGACCATCGAGAACATCACCGAAGCGTACGAGATGGCCTCACACGGCAACGGCTTCAACGAGGAGTTCGTAATCGACGCCCCGACACGCAAGATGCTGGACGACTACCTGTATCTCACAGATATGCTCCACACCGACCTGCACGAGTGTCTGGGCCACGCCTCTGGCAAGCTGCTGCCCGGCGTTGACCAGGATGCGCTCAAGGAGAACGGCTCTGCACTGGAGGAGGCCCGCGCCGATCTCTTTGCACTCTACTATCTTGCCGACCCGAAGCTGCAGGAGCTGGGCATTCTTGACAATCCCGACGCATATCAGGCCGAGTACTACAAGTATATGATGAACGGTCTGATGACTCAGCTGAACCGCATCGAACTTGGCAAGGACGTGGAGGAAGCCCACATGCGCAACCGTCAGCTGATCGCCAAGTGGGTGCTGGAGCACGGCAAGAAGAAAGGCAAAGGTGGCAAGGACGTGGTCGAGCTGGTGAAGAAAGGTGGCAAGACCTACGTCAAGATCAACGATTATCCCAAGATGCGCGAGCTGTTCGGCCAGATGCTCGGCGAGGTGCAGCGCATTAAGAGCGAGGGCGACTACAAGGGCGGCAACGAGCTGATCCAGAAGTATGCCGTCAAGATCGACCCGAAGCTGCACAAGGAGGTGATCAAACGTTTCTCCACGCTCGACATTCCTCCCTATCGCGGATTCATCAACCCGGTCTACACTCCGGTGAAGGATCAGAAGGGCAATATCACGGACATCAAGATCTCCTGGCCCGAAAGCTACGTGGAGCAGATGATGCGCCTGTCCAACCAGTATTCGCCGCTGACCGGCAAGGTGAAGTGTGAGAACGGCTGCGCCACAAGCTGCGGTGCCAAGTAAAACCGGAACAGCATGTAAAATCGGAACCGTATGGAGATACCTGAAATCAAACAGTGGTTTTTCGCCCGCCGCAACGGCAACACGGCCGACATCCTGAAGCGTGGAGGCTCGCCGTTCAGGATGATATTCGGCTGCGACGTCCCTTCCATTTCGGAATTAGGACGACGCATCGGATTCGACCGCGAGCTGGCGCTGACTCTGTGGAACGACAGCGATGTGCGCGAATCGCGTCTGCTGGCTCCCTGGCTGATGAAGCCCGAGGAATTCACTCAGCAGGAATGCATCGACATGGCGTCGGACAGCCGTTGCATGGAGGACGCCATGATGCTCGCATTCCGACTGCTGAAGCGCCGCGACGACGCACAGGAGATTTTCAGGGCCTTACCCGAGGACTCCGATGCCGCCAAAGCACTGAGACAGCACCTGGAATAGCTCTGTATTTCACGTATTTATCAGTATAACAAAAAAGATAGGGCCGCAACCAATGCGGTCCTATCGCGATTCCACTATAAACTATATCTAACTAAACATAATCGGCAACACTTTCTCACGAAACCATATACCGACTTTCCATATTGCTTACCTACATAACGCATGGAAACTGCAATAGTTATACTCTTTAAAGTTTGTTGACAGATTTAACACAATCGATGTTAACTATTTATGTTCCGGAAGCCCGACGACGGCTTCCGGATTTTTGCATATCAGCATTTCAGGCATCGTTCCTATCTGAAACGGGTTACAAGGAAACTGACGGCATCCACATAGTCACCCCGGTTCATAGAGCCTGTTACCCTCACCTTGAACCATCTGAATCCCTGATGCGTGGCCGCCGACACCCATCCACGTCTGCCGTCGGCAATGAGCCGCCAGTTTTGCCTATGACGTGAGGCATACACCCTGATGCGGACGCTCTTACGGTCGAAACAGCCTCGCAAGGCAGCCATATACACCCATTTGCGACGTTCCGGATCACCAAGATCCAGCGGATCCGTCTCCTTATCTATATACGGCTCCCATTTATCTTCCTTATTGTCCTGATTGTCATCCTTGCCGTCGTCATCGCCTCCGGTACCGCTGCCGGTGCCTCCGGTACTGAATTTGTCGAGCAGTTTCCAGTTGTCCAGGGCACCGGGGATAAGCTGTACGGACGAAGGCTGACCGTCCGCTATGTCGGCCACAGGTATCGAGGCTATGATGCGCAGGTCGTTCTGTATCGATGCCGTTCCCAACACCTCGGTTTCGTCAAGACGGTTGTAATGGTACGCCCGGCGTCTTTTGTCGCCTACCATCACGGTGGTAACGCCCGTGACCTGCATATCCTGTGGCAGCAGCGACGCCTGAGGTGTGGCCACGATGTCGACGTGCGTCACATCGCCCCAGTCGGCAGGCAACGCCGATGCTGTAATCTGCAGACTGCATGGATTGTTGATTATATCGGTCAGCGTCTGTGCCTCCTCCTGACCGACAGAGAAATTTGCTATCGGAAACGCAGGTGACTGCGGATTAATCTGCATCAGCGTCAGCGGCTGCGTCATTTCGCGTGTCCCGTCTTTCTTACGCAACGCCCAACCCACCTTGAACGGCGACGTGAACAGATTGTGCCCGCTGGCAGCCGCAATATACTGATTCAACAGCCCTTGAACGGCGGCAGTAACATTCTTCAGAAGTGTGTCGGATGCCGGCTCCGACACGTTGCCGAAATCTCCGGTCATCCAGGCCGACACACGTTCCCTGTCGGCCTCAGGAAACCTGAACCGTACCGCACCACGCGGATACCCGCTCACATCCGACGTCCATTCATCCAACTTCGCCTTCACCATCCCGAACGCCACCGACATCTTCCCCTCTCCAGCCTTCAAGCCATCTCCCTGACCAGGAGCGCCCGACTGCTCAGACACTCCCGCAGACTTAGGTATACCCGACTGCTCAGACACTCCCGCAGACTTAGGTATACCCGACTGTTCTGATACCTCCGGCTGACTCTGCGTTTCCGACCCTTCGGACGCATCCCACATTTCAAAAAGTTCTTTATCCGGCCGCCACAGCTGCAGCACTTTGATCCGGTCATGCAGATTCTCCTTCCCCAACTTCACCCTTACAATTTTGCCTTTCATTTTTTCAGCAAAATTACACCTCCGGCCTTAGCCCCCTTCCTTATCCGTTAAAACATTAATACCGGTACACATCAAGAATCCGGTACAAGCGCAAACAAAAAAGAGAGAGCCGGGCCTGCAGGGTCCGACTCTCTCTTTTTCTATGCAATGTCAGTAATTTCAGTTCTGGGGCTGAAGCTGGGCTTCGGCGTCGATTTCCAGGTATTCGTTGGGATCGTCGGTGAGCTGCAGGGCCTCGAGTTCCTCCTTGTTGGCCACCACGAGCTTCTGATACTCGGGCAGTCCCGTACCGGCGGGAATCAGGTGACCACAGATCACGTTCTCCTTCATACCTTCCAGGGTGTCGGTCTTGGCGTTGATCGCAGCCTCGTTCAGCACCTTGGTGGTTTCCTGGAACGATGCGGCCGACATGAAGCTTCCGGTCTGCAGAGCCGCGCGGGTGATACCCTGCAGTATCTGCTCCGAAGTTGCGGGACGCGCGTCGCGCACCACCATCGTCTTCATGTCACGGCGCTTCAGCGACGAGTTCTCGTCTCTCAGCTTACGCTGCGTGATGATCTGACCGGCCAGATAGTTGGTGCTGTCGCCGGCATCCACTATCACCTTCTTGTTCCAGATCGTGTCGTTCTCGTCCATGAAGTCGCGCTTGTCCACGATCTGCTCCTCCAGGAAGCTGGTGTCGCCGGCATCGATGATGCGTACCTTGCGCATCATCTGGCGCACTATCACCTCGAAGTGCTTGTCGTTGATCTTCACACCCTGCATACGGTACACGTCCTGCACCTCGTTGACGATGTATTCCTGCACGGCCGTCGGGCCCATGATGTTCAGGATGTCGGTCGGAGTGATGGCTCCGTCCGACAGAGGCGTACCGGCGCGGACATAATCGTTTTCCTGTACCAGGATCTGCTTCGACAGGGGCACTAAGTACGACTTCTTGTCGCCCAGCTTAGACGTTACGGTAATCTCGCGGTTACCGCGCTTGATCTTGCCGAACGTCACGGAACCGTCGATTTCCGATACGACTGCGGGGTTGGACGGGTTACGTGCTTCGAACAGCTCGGTGACACGGGGCAGACCGCCCGTGATATCGCCGGCGCTGTTGGATGCGCGCGGTATCTTCACGAACACCTGACCGGGCTTCAGTTCCTCGCCCTCGTTGATCAGCAGGTGGGCGCCCACAGGCAGCGAATATGTGCGGATCTGCTCGCCCTCCTCGTTATAGAGGCCGGCGGACGGGATTCGTGTACGGTCCTTGGACTCGATGATAATCTTCTCATGCAGGTTGGTCGACTCGTCGCTCTCGACGCGGAAGGTAACGCCTTCCTCGACGTTCTCGAAGTGAACGCGACCACCCTCCTCGGCAACGATAACGGCGTTGAAGGGGTCCCACTCGCAGATCATGGTGCCTGCCTTCACCTCCTGGCCCGGCTTGCAGTACAGGCGCGAACCGTAGGGGATGTTGGCGTTCAGCAGAACTATGCCGCTCTTGGGCTCGATGATGCGGAGTTCGCCCATACGTCCTACAACGATGTCTACGCCGTCGCCATCCTTGATGGTACGGAGCTCGTCTATCTCCAGACGACCGTCGTGGCGTGTGGTGATATCCTTGACGGCGGCGACGTTACCGGCGACACCACCGACGTGGAATGTACGCAGTGTCAGCTGTGTACCCGGCTCGCCGATGGACTGGGCGGCGATCACGCCGACAGCCTCGCCCTTCTGGACCATGCGGTGGTTCGACAGGTTGCGGCCATAGCACTTGGCGCAGACACCCTTCTTCGACTCGCAGGTCAGCACCGAACGGATCTCCACCGACTCGATGGGCGACTTCTCGATGCGCTCGGCCTTGGCCTCGGTTATCTCCTCGCCGCTCTTTACGATTACCTCGCCGGTGTAGGGATCGATCACATCGTGAACCGACACGCGGCCCAGGATGCGCTCGCTCAGCGATGCCACTACCTCCTCGTTGTTCTTTATCTCGGTGCATACCAGACCGCGCAGCGTGCCGCAGTCCTCCTCGTTGATGATCACGTCGTGGGCCACGTCCACCAGACGACGGGTCAGATATCCGGCGTCGGCGGTCTTCAAGGCCGTATCAGCAAGACCCTTACGGGCACCGTGAGTGGAGATGAAGTACTCCAGCACCGACAGACCCTCCTTGAAGTTCGCAAGAATAGGGTTCTCGATGATCTGGCCGCCTTCGGCACCGGCCTTCTGGGGCTTGGCCATCAGACCACGCATACCCGACAGCTGACGGATCTGGTCCTTCGAACCACGGGCTCCCGAATCCAGCATCATGTATACTGAGTTGAAGCCCTGCTGGTCCTCCTCCATCTGCTTCATCAGCGTGGAGGCCAGACGGTCGTTCACCTGTGTCCACACGTCGATCACCTGGTTGTAACGGTCGTTACCGGTGATGAAACCCATGGCGTAGTTGTTCATGATCTCCTCCACCTGGGCATGACCCTCGGCCACATACTGCTCCTTCTCCTTCGGGATGATGACGTCGCCGAGGTTGAAGCTCAGACCGCCGCGGAACGCCATGCGGTAACCAAGGTTCTTGATGTCGTCAAGGAACTGGGCCGAACGCGTCACACCGCAGGCCTTGATCACCGTACCGATGATCTTGCGCAGCGACTTCTTGGATATGATCTCGTTGACGTATCCTATCTCCTTGGGCACGAACTCGTTGAAAAGCACGCGGCCTACGGATGTATCCTTCAGCACTTCCACCAGGTTGCCGTTCTCGTCCAGGTCCTCCACCTTCACCTTGACGGGTGCGTGCAGTGTAACCTGGCCTTCGTTGTAGGCGATGCGGGCCTCCTCGGGACCGTAGAATACGGAGCCTTCGCCCTTGTCGCCCTTACGGATCTTGGTGATGTAGTACAGACCCAACACCATGTCCTGCGAAGGCACGGTGATAGGCGCGCCGTTGGCAGGGTTCAGGATGTTGTGGGCGCCGAGCATCAGCAGCTGGGCCTCCAGCACGGCCTCGTTGCTCAGAGGCAAGTGCACGGCCATCTGGTCGCCGTCGAAGTCGGCGTTGAACGCGGTACATGCCAGCGGGTGCAGCTGGATTGCCTTACCCTCGATCATGCGCGGCTGGAACGCCTGGATACCCAGACGGTGAAGTGTCGGGGCACGGTTCAGAAGCACCGGATGGCCCTTCATTACATGCTCCAGAATATCCCATACCACAGGCTCCTTGCGGTCTACTATCTTCTTGGCCGACTTCACGGTCTTGACGATGCCGCGCTCTATGAGCTTGCGGATAATGAACGGTTTGTACAGCTCGGCGGCCATCAGCTTGGGGATACCGCACTCGTGCATCTTCAGCTCGGGGCCGACCACGATCACGGAACGTGCCGAATAGTCCACACGCTTACCCAGCAGGTTCTGACGGAAACGTCCCTGCTTACCCTTCAGCGAGTCGGACAGAGATTTGAGCGGACGGTTTACGTCGCTCTTGACGGCCGACGACTTGCGGCTGTTGTCCAGCAGCGAGTCCACCGCCTCCTGCAGCAGACGCTTCTCGTTGCGCAGGATCACCTCGGGAGCCTGTATCTCGATGAGTCGCTTCAGACGGTTGTTACGTATGATGACGCGGCGGTACAGGTCGTTGAGGTCGGAAGTTGCGAAGCGGCCGCCGTCCAGCGGCACCAGGGGACGCAGTTCCGGCGGAATCACCGGCACGGCCTTCAGGACCATCCACTCCGGGCGGTTCTTGCCCATGGAGTTCAGGAATGAGTTCACCACCTGCAGACGCTTCAGGGCCTCGGTCTTGCGCTGCTGCGAGCCGTCCTTGTTGGCCTTGTCGCGAAGCTCGGCGGCCAGGGCACGCAGGTCGAGACGCTGCAGCAGGTCGTAGATGGCCTCTGCGCCCATCTTGGCCACGAACTTGTTCTCGTCGTCGTCGGGCAGACTGCCGTTGCCTTCGGGCAGCGACTCCATGATGCGGTTGTATTCCTCCTCGGTCAGCAGGTCGTTGCGCTCCAGCGCCACCTTCTTGCCCGGTTCGGTCTCAATCTCCACGCCTGCGGGATTGATCACGATGTAACGCTCGTAATAAATCACGTCCTCCAGCTTCTTCGAGGGCAGACCCAGCAGATATCCTATCTTGTTGGGCAGCGAACGGAAATACCAGATGTGGGCCACGGGCACCACCAGCTCGATGTGGCCCATGCGCTCGCGACGCACCTTCTTCTCGGTCACCTCCACGCCGCATCGGTCGCAGACTATGCCCTTGTAGCGGATACGCTTGTATTTACCGCAGTGGCACTCGTAGTCCTTCACCGGACCGAAGATCTTCTCGCAGAACAGACCGTCGCGCTCCGGCTTGTAGGTACGGTAGTTGATGGTCTCGGGCTTCAGTACCTCGCCGCTCGACTTCTCCTTGATCTCCTCCGGAGACGCAAGGCCGATCGTGATCTTCGAGAAATTGCTCTTTATCTTATTATCTCTTTTGTATGCCATAGTTGTAGTGTCCTTTGATGATTAGTCGAGAGTGATGCTGAGTCCCAGACCCGACAGCTCGTGCAGCAGCACGTTGAGCGATTCGGGAATGCCGGGTTCCGGCATCGCGTCACCTTTGACGATAGCCTCGTAAGCCTTGCTGCGGCCTACCACGTCGTCCGACTTAATGGTAAGGATCTCCTGCAGGATGTGGGCGGCGCCGAATGCCTCGAGCGCCCAGACCTCCATCTCTCCGAAACGCTGGCCACCGAACTGGGCCTTACCGCCCAGAGGCTGCTGCGTGATCAGCGAGTACGGCCCGATGGAACGTGCGTGCATCTTGTCCTCCACCATGTGGCCCAGCTTCAGCATGTAGATCACGCCCACCGTGGCCGGCTGGTCGAAACGGTCGCCCGTGCCGCCGTCGTACAGGTATGTCTTGCCGTAGCGGGGCAGCCCTGCCTTGTCGGTCCATTCGTTCAGGTCGTCCAGACTTGCACCGTCGAAGATAGGGGTAGCAAATTTCTCGCCAAGTTCGCGGCCGGCCCATCCGAGCACGGTCTCGAATATCTGACCCAAGTTCATACGCGAAGGCACACCCAGCGGGTTCAGCACGATGTCCACGGGAGTTCCGTCGGCCAGGAACGGCATGTCCTCCTGACGCACCACGCGGCTGACGATACCCTTGTTACCGTGACGTCCTGCCATCTTGTCACCTACGCCGATCTTACGCTTCTTGGCGATGTACACCTTGGCCATCTGCATGATGCCGGCGGGAAGCTCGTCACCGATGGTGATGTCGAACTTGCGGCGGTGCAGCTCGGCGTCTATCTTCTTCGACTTGCGCAGGTAGTTGGTGATAAGTTTGCTTATCATACCGTTGATGCGCTCGTCCTCGGTCCAGTCGCTCAGATGGATTGTCTCGTAATCCAGCGAGTTGAAGTCGATGTTGTCGAACGTCGAGCCCTTGGGCACGATGTCCACGCCGATGTAGTCCTGGATACCCATTGACTTCTGGCCCTTCAGCAGTGCCTTCAGCTTGGAGATCATCAGGTCCTTCAGCTCGGTCTGCTTCTCCTCGTATTCCTCCACCAGCATGGGCAGCTGCGCGTTGACACTGTTCTTGTTGCCCTTCTTCTTGGTGGCTTTGCTGAACAGCGAGGTGCCTATCACCACGCCCTTCAGCGACGGAGTGGCCTTCAGCGAGGCATCCTTCACGTCGCCGGCCTTGTCGCCGAAGATGGCGCGCAGCAGCTTCTCCTCGGGCGTCGGGTCGCTCTCGCCCTTAGGCGTGATCTTACCGATCATGATGTCGCCCGGCACCACATACGCTCCGACACGGATTATACCGCGCTCGTCCAGATCCTTGGTGGCGTCCTCGCTCACGTTCGGGATGTCCGAGGTCAGTTCCTCCATGCCGCGCTTGGTCTCGCGCACGTCTATGCTATATTCGTCCACATGCACCGAAGTCAGTATGTCCTCGCGGACCATACGCTCGTTCAGCACGATGGCATCCTCATAGTTGTAACCCTTCCAGGGCATGAACGCCACCTTCAGGTTGCGGCCCAGTGCCAGCTCGCCCTTCTCCGTGGAGTAACCCTCGGTCAGGATGTCGCCTTCCTCCACGCGCTGTCCCTTGTTGCAGATGGGACGCAGGTCGATGGTGGTACCCTGGTTGGTGCGGCGGAATTTAGGCAGCTTGTATTCCTTGGTCGCGGGCTCGAATTCCACGAACTCCTCGTCCTCGGTGCGGTCGTACTTGATGCGGATACGCTCGGCGTCCACATACTCTATCACACCCTTGCCTTCGGCCGTAATCTGCGTACGCGAGTCGCGTATCAGCTGGCCCTCGATGCCGGTTCCCACGATAGGAGCCTCGCTGCGCAGCAACGGCACGGCCTGGCGCATCATGTTCGATCCCATCAGCGCGCGGTTTGCGTCGTCGTGCTCCAGGAACGGAATCAGCGATGCGGCTATAGAGGCGATCTGCAGAGGCGACACATCCATCAGGTCAAGCTCGTTGGGAGCCACGATCGGGAAGTCGGCCTCCAGACGTGCCTTGACACGATTGTTGATAAACGTACCGTCGTCGTTCACGGGGGCGTTGCCCTGCGCGATGGTCTTGCCCTCCTCTATCTCAGCGGTCATATATACGACGTCGTCGTTGTTCAGGTCCACCACGCCGTTCTCCACCTTGCGGTAGGGAGTCTCGATGAAACCGAGGTTGTTGATCTTGGCGTATACGCAGAGGCTGGAGATCAGACCGATGTTAGGACCTTCAGGGGTCTCGATCGGGCAGAGACGGCCGTAATGCGTGTAGTGCACGTCTCGCACCTCGAAGCCTGCGCGCTCGCGGCTCAGACCGCCGGGGCCAAGGGCCGACATACGGCGCTTGTGCGTGATCTCGGCCAGGGGGTTGGTCTGGTCCATGAACTGCGACAGCGCGTTGGTGCCGAAGAATGTGTTGATCACAGCCGAGATGGTCTTGGCGTTGATCAGGTCGATGGGCTTGAACACCTCGTTGTCGCGCACGTTCATCTTCTCGCGGATGCTGCGTGCTATACGGGCCAGGCCCACGCCGAACTGATTGTAAAGCTGCTCGCCCACGGTGCGCACGCGACGGTTGCTCAGGTGGTCGATATCATCCACGTCGCTCTTGGCGTTGATCAGCTCTATCAGATACTTGATGATGGCGATGATGTCCTCGCGCGTCAGCACCTTCACCTCCATCGGAGTGTCGAGACCCAGCTTCTTGTTGATACGGTAGCGGCCTACCTCGCCCAGGTCATAACGCTTCTCCGAGAAGAAAAGGCTCTGAATCACCTCGCGCGCCGATGCTGCATCCGGTGGATCGGCGTTGCGCAGCTGTCTGTAGATATAGGTGACCGCCTCCTGCTCGGAGTTGGACATATCGCGCTGCAAGGTGTTGAATATTATGCTGTAGTCCACAGCGGCCACTCCCTCCTTCTCCAGGAGGATGGTCTTCACGCCGCTGTTCAGGATCATTTCGATGTTGTCTTCTGAAATCTCGCTTCCACGCTCCACAATCAGCGTGTTGCGCTCCATGGTGGTTACCTCGCCTGTGTCAGGATCCACGAAATCCTCGTGCATGCTCTCCATCACGCGGCCGGCCAGACGACGGCCTATCACCTTCTTCAGGTTGCTTTCCGTCACCTTTATTTCCTCGGCCAGGTCGAAAATCTCCACAATCTCCTTATCCGTCTCGAAACCGATGGCACGGAGCAATGTGGTTACAGGGAGCTTCTTCTTACGGTCGATGTAGGCGTACATCACGTTGTTGATGTCGGTGGCGAACTCTATCCATGAGCCGCGGAACGGGATGATACGTGCCGAATACAGCTTTGTGCCGTTGGCATGCATGCTGTTACCGAAAAACACGCCCGGCGAGCGGTGCAGCTGTGATACGACAACGCGCTCGGCGCCGTTGATCACGAATGTGCCCTGCTCCGTCATGTACGGAATGGTGCCGAGGTACACATCCTGGATCGTGGTGTCGAAATCCACGTGGTCAGGGTCGGTGCACGACAGCTTCAGCTTCGCCTTCAAAGGCACGCTGTAGGTCAGACCCCGTTTCAGACATTCGTCGATGGTGTAACGCGGAGGATCAATGTAATAGTCGAGGAATTCCAGCACAAAGTTGTTGCGCGTGTCCGTGATGGGGAAATTCTCTGCGAATACCTTATACAATCCCTGATTCTTGCGCTCTTCCGGAGGAGTGTCCAGCTGCAGGAAGTCGCGGAACGACTTCAGCTGTATCTCAAGGAAATCCGGAAACGGCAGCGGATTTTTAATCGACGCGAAGTTTACTCGCGGTTTTTCGGTTAAATTTACTGACATTGGTTGGGATTTAGTTCTTTATTGCCGGTGGCGGCGAAGGAATTTATATCTATGTTTTCAAAAACTGCAAAAGCTTCTTATGCCACGGGCCGAATTATCGGAGAAAGGAATATGATTGAGAGAGGATACGAATCGTGATTCGAGAGGATGATTCTGTGCGCGATCCACAAGGGTCAATTCGCACGTAATCATCGACGTCCGGCGGGCATCGATGATAGATTATAATAGGTTAAGAACGCAAACATAATGTGGAGCGTTCTTAACCTATTTAGTGTCGGATTTGGATCTTACTTGAGTTCAACCTCAGCACCAGCCTCCTCCAGCTGCTTCTTCAGGCCCTCTGCCTCAGCCTTGGGCAGGCCTTCCTTGATGGTGTTGGGAGCACCGTCAACCAGCTCCTTAGCCTCTTTCAGGCCCAGGCCAGTCAGCTCCTTAACCAGCTTCACAACAGCCAGTTTGCTTGCGCCGGCTGCTTTCAGAACTACGTCGAAGTTGGTCTTCTCCTCAGCGGCTGCGCCTGCTGCGGCGGGACCTGCTGCTACTGCTACAGCTGCAGCTGCCGGCTCGATGCCGTACTCGTTCTTCAGTATCTCAGCCAGTTCGTTCACTTCCTTTACGGTGAGGTTTACAAGCTGCTCTGCAAATGCTTTCAAATCTGCCATTTTCGTATCTTTTTTTAATTTTTTACTATGTTGGTTTATGCTTCTTTCTTGGAGAGTGTCTCGAGCACGCCGTGCAGCAGATTGCCTCCGCTCTGCACGGCGCTGATCACGTTCTTAGCAGGCGACTGCAGCAGTGCCACAACATCTGCGATAAGTTCGTTCTTGCTCTTGATATTGGAAAGGGTCTCCAAGTTCTCCTCGCCAACATAAACTGTTTCCTCCACGTAGGCGCCCTTCAGCAACGGAAGGGTCTCCTTCTTGTCACGGAACTTCTTGATCAGCTTCGCGGGAGCATTGCCCGTGTTGCTCAGCAGAAGTGTCGTCTCACCGTGGAGAAGATCGTACAACTCCGAATAGTCGGTCTCGCTTGCCTCCAGAGCCTTCTTCAGCAGCGTGTTCTTCACACACAGCATCTTTACCTCGGCTCCGAAGCATGCGCGGCGCAGTGCGCTTGTCTTCTCGGCGTTCAGACCCTGGGTCTGCACCAAGTATACGCAGCTGTACTGTGCCAGCTCGCCGCCTATGCTCTCTATGATCTTAGCTTTATCTTCCTTTTTCATCGATTTTCAGTTTTAAAAATTACTCCGCAACCGACTTCGGCTCGACCTTGATGCCCGGGCCCATCGTGCTTGAAAGATAAATGCTCTTGATATATGTGCCTTTCGAAGTGGCCGGTTTCAACTTAATGAGTGTGTTGATGAACTCCTTCGCGTTGTCGCGCATTGCCTCGGCCGAGAACGATGTCTTGCCGATGCTGGCGTGAACGATTCCGGTCTTGTCCACCTTGAAGTCAATCTTACCCTGCTTAACCTCCTTCACAGCCTTTGCGACGTCCATGGTCACAGTACCGCTCTTGGGGTTAGGCATCAGTCCGCGCGGACCAAGTATACGGCCCAAGGGACCGAGCTTGCCCATCACGGAGGGCTGGGTGATGATTACGTCAACGTCCGTCCAACCGTCCTTGATCTTCTGGATGTACTCGTCCAGACCTACGTAGTCGGCGCCAGCCTCCTTGGCTGCTGCCTCTGCGTCGGGTCCGCACATCACCAGCACGCGTACCTCCTTACCGGTTCCGTGTGGCAGTGACACTACGCCACGCACCATCTGGTCGGCCTTGCGGGGGTCTACGCCAAGACGTACATCTATGTCAAACGACGCGTCGAACTTCTCGAACGCTGTCTCCTTCACCTTCTCTGCTGCCTCCGCAAGGTTATACGACTTCCCGGGCTCAATCTTCGATAAAGCTAACTTCTGATTCTTTGTCAGTTTTCCCATTGTCTTTGAAGATTAATTGTTTTCGGGAAATGCTCCCTTTACGGTTATACCCATGCTGCGGGCTGTTCCCGCCACCATGTGCATGGCAGACTCAATGGTGAAACAGTTCAAATCCGGCATCTTGTCTGCTGCAATTGCCTTGACCTGTTCCCATGTGATTTCGGCTACTTTGTTACGGTTCGGCTGTGCCGATCCGCTCTTCAGCTTTGCCGTCTCCTTCAGCTGTACTGCCACAGGAGGCGTCTTCACTACAAAGTCGAAGCTCTTGTCCGAATAGTAGGTTATTACTACCGGCAAAACCTTCCCGGCCTTGTCCTGGGTACGGGCATTGAATTGCTTGCAAAATTCCATGATGTTGATACCCTTCGAACCCAGTGCAGGTCCGACTGGCGGTGACGGATTTGCTGCGCCACCCTTGATCTGCAATTTGATCTGTCCAGCAATTTCTTTTGCCATTGTCCTATCTGTTATTTGTAGTTTGTGTGGTTCCTATGCGACGAAACGCCGCGTAACATCAACGCTGCGTCACACCTTCTCCACTTGGGATATTTCCAACACCAGGTCATTGCCTCGGCCAAATATCTTGACCTCGACCTTGACACGGCTTCTCTCGCGGTCAATTTCTTTGATGGTGCCCGTAAAGCCGCTGAACGGTCCGTAGTTCACCTTCACCGTCTCGCCCTCCAGGTAGTTGTCGACCATATCCACAACCGGTGCGCTTGTCTCCTCCTGACGGCCGAGCATGCGCCTCACCTCTTCGGGTGTCAACGGAACCGGATCGCTTGTCTTGCTCCGTCCACGCAGAAAATCAATGACATTCGTAGTGTTGCGCAGTTCATAGATGACCTCTCCCGTAAGGGCGGCCTCTACGAATACATAACCGGAGTACAGATTGTGCTCCCTCAACACCTTCTTGCCACTGGGAGTCGTAGTGTACTTCTTCTCTGTCGGAATCAGCACCTGCGACACGTGTTTGCCAAGGTCCGTGTTCCTGATGGACGCATCAAGAACCTCCTTGACTTTAGCCTCTTTCCCCGAAATGGCACGCAGTACATACCATCTCTTTTTGACTTCAGCCATTGATATCTTCGCTTTACTTGCTTTGTTAGAAATTGATGCTGTAGATTAACTCCATCAGCAATGAGAACACCTTGTCAACCGCCCAGATAAAAACTGCCAGTATGATGGAAGCTATCAGCACCAGCACCGAGCTGTTGATAACCTGTTTCTGCGTTGGCCACGAAACCTTATAAACCAATTCGTTATAAGATTCCTTGATATCCTTTATTAATTTCATCTTCGTATATAATAAGCACGGGAAGAAAGACTCGAACTCTCGACCCTTGGTTTTGGAGACCAATGCTCTACCAACTGAGCTATTCCCGTGTATATGGGGGCCTTCCTGTCGGGGAAGGCCCCCGTTATGTATCAGCTATGCTGTGATTAGTCGTCGATTACGGCTGTGATCTGACCCGATCCTACCGTGCGGCCACCCTCGCGGATTGCGAAACGCAGACCCTGATCCATGGCTACCTTGGTGATCAGCTTAACGTCGATCTCAACGTTATCGCCGGGCATTACCATCTCAACACCCTCCGGCAGAGCGATTTCACCGGTTACGTCAAGCGTACGGATGTAGAACTGGGGACGGTACTTGTTGTGGAACGGTGTGTGACGGCCACCCTCTTCCTTCTTCAGAATATAAACCTGAGCCTTGAAGTGATCGTGAGGCTTAACCTGTCCGGGATGGCAGATTACCATACCGCGCTTAACCTCGTCCTTGTCGATACCGCGGAGCAGCAGACCTACGTTATCACCGGCCTCGCCCTCGTCCAGAATCTTGCGGAACATCTCGACGCCGGTCACAACCGACTTCTTGTCCTCGCCCAGACCCAGGATCTGAACCTCGTCGCCGACCTTTACGCGACCAGCCTCGATACGACCTGTTGCAACAGTACCACGACCTGTAATCGAGAATACGTCCTCAACGGGCATCAGGAAGGGCTTGTCCACGTCACGCGGAGGCAGCGGAATCCAGTTGTCAACGGCATCCATCAGCTCCATTACCTTTTCAACCCACTTCGGGTCGCCCTCGAGGGCACCCAGTGCGGATCCGCGGATAACGGGAGTATTGTCGCCGTCATATTCATACTGCGACAGGAGGTCGCGCATATCCATCTCAACGAGCTCGAGCATCTCCTCGTCGTCTACCTGGTCGCACTTGTTCATGAATACAACCAAACGGGGAACGTTCACCTGACGGGCGAGCAGGATGTGCTCACGGGTCTGGGGCATCGGACCGTCGGTAGCGGCTACCACGATGATAGCACCGTCCATCTGGGCTGCACCGGTTACCATGTTCTTCACATAGTCGGCGTGTCCGGGGCAGTCTACGTGAGCGTAGTGACGGTTTGCAGTCTCGTACTCAACGTGGGCTGTGTTGATGGTTATACCACGCTCCTTCTCCTCGGGAGCGTTGTCGATTGAATCGAACGAGCGAAGCTCGGAAAGACCCTTTTCTGCAAGAACCTTGGTGATGGCAGCCGTAAGAGTGGTCTTGCCATGGTCTACGTGACCGATCGTACCGATGTTCACGTGGGGTTTGGTTCTTTCAAATTTTTCTTTAGCCATTTTGCTATATTTTGATTTTGATTTTTCCTCTTGAATCGAGGAGGAGGTTGATAATAACTTGGAGCCGATGGCGGGATTTGAACCCGCGACCTCTTCCTTACCAAGGAAGTGCTCTACCCCTGAGCTACATAGGCAATTTGTGAGCGGAAGACGAGGTTCGAACTCGCGACCCTTAGCTTGGAAGGCTAATGCTCTACCAACTGAGCTACTTCCGCAAATGCATCGTTCTGCGTTGTGGGTGGAGATGGATTCGAACCACCGTAGGCGTAAGCCAGCAGATTTACAGTCTGCCCCATTTGGCCACTCTGGTATCCACCCTTCCGGATTCCCTCACGAGGTATTTACTTGACCACTTTTCGCGAATCCGAGTGCAAAGTTATAACGAATTTTATTCTTGTGCAAATATTATCCGTTATTTTTTTGAAAAAAATTAGCAACCCCCTGTTTTTCAGTCATCACAAAATTACTCCACCGTGACCGATTTCGCAAGGTTGCGCGGCATGTCCACGTTCTTCCCCTTGTTGATGGCCACATAATAGCTCAGCAACTGCAGCGGGATGCTGGTGATGATGGGCGTCAGACACTCGGGCATCTCGGGCACCTCCACCACATGGTCGGCTATCTTGCATATCTCGGTGTCGCCCTGGCTCACGATGGCCAGGATGTTGCCTCCGCGTGCCTTGACCTGCTGCACGTTGCTCACTATCTTCTCGTACAGGTGGTCGTTGGGCGCGATTATCACCGACGGCATCTCCTGATCGATCAGCGCGATCGGGCCATGCTTCATCTCGGCCGCAGGATAACCCTCGGCATGGATGTACGATATCTCCTTCAGCTTCAACGCACCCTCCAGGGCCACGGGATAGCTGTAGCCACGTCCCATGTACAGGAAATTGCGCGCGTACGTATACGTCAGCGACAGGCGTTCGATGAATTCGGCCGATTTCAGCACCTCCTCCACCTTGCCGGGGATGTCCAGTATCTTCGCGCCTATCTTCCCTATCATGTCTTCGTCAATAGTGCCGCGCAGCTGTGCCACTGCCAGGGCCACGAGCGTAAGAACCATCACCTGGCCGGTGAACGCCTTGGTCGAAGCCACGCCTATTTCGGGTCCGACGTGGATGTAGCATCCGCTGTCGGTCTCGCGCGGTATGGACGATCCCACCGAGTTGCTGATGCCGAACACGAAGGCTCCCTTCTCGCGGGCTATCTTCACGGCTGCAAGAGTGTCGGCGGTCTCGCCGCTCTGCGATATCGCTATCACGATGTCGCGGTCGTCAAGCACCGGATTCGAATATCGGAACTCGCTGGCATACTCCACTTCCACGGGAATCTTGCACATGTCCTGCATCAGGTATTTGCCTAACAGTCCGGCATGCCACGACGTGCCGCAGGCCACGATCACGACGCGCTTGCAGTTCAGGAATTTTTCCTTATTGTCAAGCACTCCGTTTATGATGATGCGCTTTCCTCCCTCCACCACACGGCCGCGTATGCAGTCGCGCAGGGTGTTGGGCTGCTCGAATATCTCCTTCAGCATGAAGTGCGGGTAGCCACCCTTCTCCAGCTGCGAGATGGACATCTCCAGCTTCTTGATGTCTATGTCAGCCTCCTTGTTGTCCAGGTCGGTTATCTTAAGGGGCATTCCGCGGCGTATCTCGGCTATCTCGCCATCCTTCAGATACACGGCCTCCTTGGTATATTCCACGAACGGCGTGGCGTCCGAGGCAAGGAAAAACTCGTTTTCGCCGATTCCTATTACCAGCGGCGAGCTCTGTCGTGCAGCTATTATGACATCGGGATTGGTCTTGTCCACCACCGCGATGGCGTAGGCTCCCACCACCTGCTTCAGCGCCTTGCGCACTGCCTTCAGCAGCGAGCACTTGTTGGTGAGGCGTATGTATTCTATGAGCTGTACCAGCACCTCGGTATCGGTCTCCGACTTGAATTCGCAGCCATGCTGTTTCAGTGCGTCCTTCAGCACCTTATAGTTCTCGATGGTGCCGTTGTGCACTAACGCGATGTTACCGTCCTCGCTGTAATGAGGATGCGCGTTAGTATCCGATGGCTCGCCGTGGGTAGCCCAGCGCGTGTGCGCGATACCGGCCACGGCATCCAGATCCTTCTGCTCGCAGTAAGCCTCCAGATTCGCCACTTTGCCCTTGGCCTTATACACGTTCAGCTTGCCGTCGCGGCTCACCAATGCCACACCGGCACTGTCGTAGCCTCTATATTCCAGCCTGTGCAAGCCCTTGATCAAGATGTCGTAGACATTCCCGTCTCCGATATATCCTACTATTCCACACATAAGTTCAATATAAGCTGTAAGGCATTCCGTATCATTATGATATGCGGCATGACGATTACATGCGGCCCGTCATAATGCAACACCTTCAGTCGTTTTCTGTTTATTTTTCCTTACCCTTAGTATAAAGTGCTATCTAACTTATCGTTCCATGCAGCCACTCAACGTTCGGGAGAGAAAAATCTTCTTGTTATTCGGATCAATGATTGTTAAACGTATTTCAGCCGACAAAATTACCATTTTTTCGCCACATTACAAAATTTAACGCCCCGGCTCCCTTTCATGTAGCAATACATCATCATCTATACCTGTCATTATCAGCGCAATATCATATACAAACAACAAGGCCCCGGCATGGAAACCATGCGGAGCCTGGATACGGGATATTGGCCGGACTTCTGCCGGGGTCGTAACGATGTTATTTGCCGACAGTTTCGTCAACCACTACGCCGTCGCCCTGCGATATGACGCCGGTGCTGTCCGTGCCGGCCTGCGAGGGCATGTCTTCTATATCACCCACCACGCCGGGCGTCGACAGATCGGGACCTGCCCCTTCCGGCAACGGGAATGCCTGATACTTGGTGTATTCCTCCACCTTCTTCTGATTTTCCTTGTCAAGATCCGAGTCCTTCAGATTATACACCACGTTACGGAACATGTCCAGATAGGGATATTCCTGCACCAGCGCGGCCATATCCTCGGCCGCACGGATATACTGCGCGGTTGAATCGTTGGGCTGCGAGTTGATGATCTCGAAGTATTGCTGCGCCTTCCTTGCATAATCGCCGCAATAATCCAGCACGGCGGCATAATCCTTCTGCGACAGCTCCACCTGGGCGTCGATCTTGGCGGCCACCTCTTCCGGCTTCACTCCGCCGCCGCACGATGTCATTATCGCCAGGGCCATTACGGCCATAGTCATTAGCAGACTTTTGATTTTTCCTGTTTTCATAACCCGAACTTATTTATAATTAGTAATGAGCAATCAGCCTCTCACGTGACACGATCAGAAATTGTCGCCAAGGTAATTCACCGCCGGCTCGCGCAGCCTGTACAGAATCATCTTGCGCAGCTGCGGATCGCCGTCCACCATCTGCGAGAGTTCCCAGTGCTGGCCGGCTTCGTCGCGCAGCAGCGACGACGTCATGTCCACGTCGGTCAGATTCCATGTCAGCAATACGGTCTTTATCTTCAGTGCCTTCAGCTTGCGCACCAGCATTTCGTGATCGGCGTCGCCTGTGATCAGCACCACATAGTCGAAGTGGCGGAACCGCGCCAGCTCGTATGCCTCCAGCGCAAACCATACGTCCACGCCCTTCTCTATCACCTCGGTCTGGCCGTCGCGCTCCACCTCGCGCAGATGCTTGTAGTGGAACACCACGTCGTTCTCTATCAACGTATCCTCGAACTTACGTTCATTGTACAGCAGATGCTTGTCGTACGCCTCCTTCACGCGGAAACGGCCGCGGAAATAGTGAGCCTCCGTTATCTGACAGTCCGATATGTTGATGCCCTCCTGCATCGATATCTCCGAGCAGATGTATTCGAACAGCGCGCTGACCTTGATGATGCTACGGTCGCGGGCCTTCAGCGCACGGTTGATCTTGGCGTAATAGCCTCCGTCGATAAATACTCCTATGGATAAAAAATCTACCATCTTTTCGTGTTTCTCTGTATTTATTAACCTCGCGTGCCCCCGAATTGTTTACTCCCGGCTTATATTTCAATGCTATTGTCGGCGACGGGGACGTCGCCGCTCCAGTCAGACATGACAGGCAGCGCGCTAATGACTGAAACTTGATCTTGTCTGTACGCAACAAGGGCGTACCGCATATTGTATTTCGGCACGCCCTCATTATATATTAATGAAGTTATTTACGTCAGTTTGCCAGACGGGTGATGATTTCCTTCAGCAGGCGGTAGAACTCGGCCACCGACTGGATGTTGGCGCGCTCGCTCGGCGAGTGGATGTTCTTCAGTGTCGGACCGAAGCTGATCATGTCCAGATGGGGCATCTTCTCCAGGAACAGTCCCGTCTCCAGACCGGCGTGCAGGGCCTCCACCTTAGCCTCCTTGCCGAACAGGTCGCGGTACGAAGCCTCGGCCACCTTCAGCACCTTCGACTGCGGATTGGGGCTCCAGCCCACGTATGCGTCGTCGAACGTCACATCGGCGCCTATCATGCCGAACAGCGCGCTGATGCGGTCGGCTATCTCGTCGCGGCGCGAATCCACGGAGCTGCGCTGATGCACCGTGATCAGTATCGTGTCGTTCTCCGTCATCTTGACCGACGCCAGGTTGCACGATGTCTCTATCAGGCCCTCGATGGCCAGCGACATCCCCTGCACGCCGTTGGGGCAGCAGTACAGCGCGGCAATCAGACGATGCGAAACGGAGGATTCTATCACCTTGGGGCGACGCTCCACCTTCTCCACCTTCAGCTGGAAGTCATGGTTCTCGGCCATGTCGAACTCCGCGTGCAGCTGACGGTTGAAGTCGCTGATGAAACGCTCGAAGTCGGCTACGGCGTCGCGGCTCACGGCCACCACGGCATGGGCGTCGCGCGGAATGGCGTTAGCCAAGTTGCCGCCGTCAATCTCCGACACCTCCACGTTGGTGACGTGTGCATCGGCTTCCCACAGCACACGGGCCAACTGCTGGTTGGCGTTGGCGCGACCCATTCCTATCTCCATGCCCGAGTGACCGCCCTTCAGTCCGGCCAGGCTCACCTTCAGGCTCTCGTAGTTGGACGAAGTCTCCTCCAGGGTGTAGGGCAGACGGCATTCCGTCACCTTGCCGCCGGCGCACCCTATCACCAGCTGGCCCATTTCCTCGGAATCGAGGTTCAGCAGTATGTCGCCGGTGATGAAGCCGGCCTGCAAGCCGTTGGCTCCGATCAGACCCTGCTCCTCGTCTACCGTAAACAATGCTTCGAGGGGGCCATGTACTAAGTCGGGATCGGTCAGGCAGGCCATTGCCGAAGCGCAGCCCAGCCCGTTGTCGGCGCCCAATGTCGTGCCCTCGGCACGTACCCAGTCGCCGTCCACCACCGTCGTGATGGGATCCTCCAGGAAGTCGTGCTTCACTTCCGGCAGCTTCTCGGCCACCATGTCCTGGTGTCCCTGCAGCACTACCGTCGGAGCGTCCTCATGGCCGGGAGTGGCCGGAACGCGCATCACCACGTTGCCAACGGCGTCGGCCTCGGCTTCGATGTTGTGACGCTTGGCCCAGTCCAGCAGAAACGCCTTCATCTTGTCAAGGTGATGCGTGGGACGGGGCACTTTCGTAATCTCGTCAAACGCCTGCCACACCAGGGCAGGCTGCAATTCTGTAATTTTCATAGTCATTGTTTCTTGAATTTGGCGTAGGCGTTGGCCATACGGGTGTGGTATCCGCGGCGGGCATAGCTGGCACCGTTGTATTTACGGGCGAACGCCGACCAGTTCTTTGCCTTGAGGTCGGGCAGCATTCCCGTGTTGGTGATGAAAGCGGCGAACAGTTCCAGCTGTTCCAGTTCCGATTCGCTCATCAGTTTCACGAACTCCCCTACCGACTCGCAGCCGCACAGCTTGTAGTTGAAGCCTCCAATCTGGAACATTCCCCAGAACGTGCCCATGTTGGCGCCGTCCTCGTTCTGCCGGCGGGCATTGGTGAGCTGAGTCCATTCCTTCAGGGCATATCCCGTCAGTCCGGCCGGCACCTTGGCGTTCTTGTCGCCCTTCTTGTTCACGGCCTTGTGACGGTGGGAATTGTACATGCTGCGGTCAAAGTTCACCACAGGCACGCCGGGCGCCCAGAAACCCTTCATCTGCTTGCCGGCCTCTATCAGCACCACGGCCTTGATGGCCGCGGCCTCCACGTCCAGCTCCCTGGCCACGGATTCGAAGTCGGCGTCAGTCAGTCCGGTATAGCGCGACAGGGAATCCGTTGCGGGCACCGTGTCGACGCGCACGCGCATCTCACGGTGTCCCTTCACGTTCCCCGTGCTGTCGTTGTCGCACGATGCTCCCGACACGGAAGTTGCCGTCACGAGGAGCATCATCAGCAACGCAGCCACGCCTTTCATGACTCGGCCACTTTTTCCAGAACCCGACACAGGTGTCGCCAGAACTTGTCGACCGTCGGGATCAGGAGTTGCTCGTCGGGCGAATGGACGCCGGTCATGGTCGGGCCGAAGCTCACCATGTCAAGGTGCGGGAACTTGTCGAGGAACAGACCGCACTCCAGTCCGGCATGTATGGCCTTGATGGCCGGCTTCACGCCGAACAGTTCCTCGTAGGCGTCGGCGGTGATCTTCATTATCTTCGAATCCATGTTGGGAGCCCAGCCGGGATACCCGTCGCTGTGATATACCTTGGCGCCGGCCAGTTCGAAATGGGCCTCCACCTGTCCGGCTATGTCGTTCTTGCGGCTCTCCACGCTGCTGCGCTGCGAGGTGGTGATGCGGATGGTCTTCTCGTCCATCACCTTGACGGCAGCCAGGTTGGTCGATGTCTCCACCAGGCCCTCGATGTCGCGGCTCATCGAGATCACTCCGTGAGGCGCGCTGTAAATGGCGCGGATCAGGGCTATCGACGTCTCGCTGTCGATGCAGAATTCCGGACGCTCGGCCTTCTCCACGCGCAGGTCCATCGACGGCTCCACACCCTTGTATTCCTCCAGGATGTCCTGATAGTATTTCTTGAGCTTGCGCTTCAGTTCCTCCTTATGGTCGGAGTGTATGCCGAACACTGCGTATGCCTCGCGCGGGATGGCGTTGCGAAGGTTTCCGCCCTCGATGCTGCACACGGTGATGTCCCACTGCTTGGAGCATTCCCAGATGAAGCGGGCTATCACTTTGTTGGCGTTGGCGCGGCCCAGGTTGATGTCCGAGCCGGAATGACCGCCCAACAGGCCCGTAACCGACACCTTCATGTATTCGAAGTTCTCGGGGGTATAGCTGCGCTTGTAGGTGAAGTCGGCCGTGGTGTCGATACCGCCGGCGCAACCCACGAATATCTCGCCGTCGTCCTCGGAGTCGAGGTTCAGCAGGATGTCGCCCTTTATCATGTCGGCGCTGATGTTCTGCGCTCCCTCAAGACCTATTTCCTCATTTACGGTGAACAGTGCCTGCAGCGGGCCATGCACCAGGTCGTCGTCGATCATCACGGCCATTCCTGCCGCCAGACCGATGCCGTTGTCGGCGCCGAGCGTGGTGCCCTTGGCCTTTACCCACTCGCCGTCCACGTATGTCTCGATGGGATCCGTCAGGAAATCATGCTCCACGTCGTTGTTCTTCTCGGCCACCATGTCCATGTGGGCCTGCAGCACGACTGTCGGCGCATTCTCGTGACCCGGTGTGGCAGGCTTGCTCATCACCACGTTTCCGGTCTTGTCGGTCTTCACTTCGATGCCGTGCTTCCTGGCGAAGTCCACTAAGAATTCGCGGATCTTCTCCTCGTGGCATGACGGACGGGGTATCTTCGTCACCTCGTCAAAACACTTCCACAGCAACTCAGGCTTCAAGTCTTTTACTTCCATAATTATTGCGATTTTAGATTGTATCTGATCTTATTTACCCTCAAAGTTAGCAAAATAATTGCGAAATCTGCATAATTTCACATTTTTTTGTTAATTTTGCGCTCTGACAAGGATATATAAACCTTAAAAAAAGTGAAATTAACGTTTATCGCTATCATAATCGTAGGAATATCGTTACTTTTGCTCTCGATAAACCTGTACGGGGCCAAAACCATGCACCGTCATGGCGCTCCGCGCAAAGAAGCCAAGAAAAAAACATAACCATACATAATGAAAAAACTACAGAGACCCATAGCGATGGCAGCCGCAGCGCTGCTGATAGGGGCAGGTACACTGGCATCATGCAACGACAGCAAGCAGGACACCAAACCCGCTGCCAAGACCGATAAGGTAGCAGCCAAAGACAACCTCCCCAACTACCGTTATGTAGACTTGGACACCGTATTGGCGAAGTATGCGCTCGCAAAGGACTACAACGAGGAGATGATGCGCATGCAGTCGTCGATGGAGAGCACAATGCGTACCCACGAGAAGCGTCTGCAGTCGCAGGCCGCCGTGATGCAGAACAAAATGAACAACAACGGCTATCTGACACGCGAGAGCTACGAACAGGACCAGAACAGCCTGAACAGCATGCAGGCCGAGGCTCAGAAGCAGGCCGCCACGCTCCAGAGCAACTTCGAGCAGCAGGCACTCCAGGCTCAGAAAAATGTAAACGACTCCATCAACGCCTTCATCGAGGAATACAACAAGAGCCGCGGCTACGACGCCATCTTCTTCAAGGCCGCCACTCTCTACATCAATCCCGCTCTTGACGTGACCGACGAGGTTGTCGAGGGTCTTAACGCACGCTATAACAAACTGAAAAAATGAGCGAACGCACAGTCCTTGTGGGTCTTGTCACACGATTGCAGGACGAGCGCAAGACCGATGAATATCTCGACGAGCTTGCGTTCCTGGCCGATACGGCCGGAGCCGAGCCCGTCGCTCGTTTCACGCAACGCCTCGACTACCCCAACCCGCGCACTTACGTGGGCACCGGCAAGCTTGAGGAGCTGCGCCTGTACATTGAGGAGAACGACATCGAACTGGTCATCTTCGACGACGAACTCAGTCCCAAACAGGTGGCCAACATCGAGAAGGAGCTGAAGGTCAAGATTCTGGACCGCACCAGCCTGATTCTGGACATATTCGCCAAGCGCGCGCAGACCGCCACGGCGCGTACCCAGGTGGAGCTGGCCCAGTACCAGTACCTGCTGCCGCGACTCACGCGTATGTGGACCCATCTGGAACGCCAGCGGGGCGGTATCGGTATGCGCGGCCCCGGTGAGACACAGATCGAGACCGACCGCCGTATCATCCTGGACCGCATCTCGCGCCTCAAGGACGAACTGCAGGCCATCGACCGGCAGAAGACCGTACAGCGCAAGAACCGGGGCAAGCTCACCCGCGTGGCCCTTGTCGGATACACCAACGTCGGCAAGTCCACGCTGATGAACCTGCTCAGCAAGTCGGAAGTGTTCGCCGAAAACAAGCTGTTCGCCACACTCGACACCACGGTTCGCAAGGTGGTGGTCGAAAACCTACCCTTCCTGCTCACCGACACCGTCGGATTCATACGCAAGCTCCCCTCGCACTTGGTGGAATCGTTCAAATCCACCCTCGACGAGGTGCGCGAGGCCGATGTCCTGGTGCATGTAGTGGACATAAGCCACCCAAACTTCCAGGAACAGATCGAGGTGGTCAACAAGACACTGGCCGACGTGTGCGGCAAGTCCGACAAACCGGTCATAATGGTGTTCAACAAGATCGACGCCTTCAGCTATACGCCCAAGGATCCCGACGACCTGACGCCGGCCACCCGCGAGAACGTATCCCTCCCCGAACTGCAGCGCACCTGGATGTCGCGAATGGACAATAACTGCGTGTTCATCTCGGCCAAGGACAAACTCAACATCGAGGAGCTGAAGCAGAAACTCTACGAGAAGGCCCGCGAGATACACACAGAACGCTTCCCGTACAACGACTTCCTGTATCAGAAATACGAAGATCTGGAGGATCAGACGGAAGATGGTGATAACGAGGACTTATAGGAAACTACATGAGTCAGACTGACACAGACAAGACACTCCGCCCGCTGGAATGGTGGGAGCAACGGGAACTGGAACACAACGGCTGCAGTGCTACGGACTGGAGCCGCGTTTCAATTTGTGACGCCACGGCCCTGGGTGCCATACGCCGGACGCGCTTCATCGGCGACGTCTCGATAGGCGCCATCGACGCTGCGGCCGACGAGGGCATATTCAGCGCCTGCCTGCAGGATTGCGCCGTGGGCCATCACGTGCTGATACGCAACATAGGCAACGCACTGCGCCACTGCACGATAGGCGACAACACGCAGATCATCGACACCGAACTGATCGATTTCGAGCCGGAGACACGCTGCGGCGTAGGCACCATGGTCAGCGTGCTGGACGAGACCGGTTCGCGCCCCGTCACCATATATCCCGGACTGTCGGCCCAGACAGCCCTGCTGATGGCCCGTATGCCGAAATGGTCTGCAAATCATCTCACGCCACTGCTCAGCTCATGGCTGCTGAACTTTTCCGCTCCCAACTCCATTGGCAGCAACGCACGCATCATAGGCTGCGGTCCCATCATAAACGTCCATATCTACGACAACGTTCGCGTAGAGGGCGCGACATCACTCAGCAACGGCACTATCGTCAACAATGCCGCTCCCGGCAAGGAACTGGCATACATAGGCCACGGCGTACAGGCAGAGGACTTCGTGATCGAGGACGGCTGCGTCGACTCCGGCGCCATCGTCCACAACTGTTACGTCGGCCAGGGCGTCACGCTCGCCAACGGATTCACGGCACACGACTCCCTTTTCTTCGCCAACTGCCATCTGGAGAACGGCGAGGCCTGCGCCGTATTCGCAGGGCCATATACCGTGTCGATGCACAAGTCGTCGTTGCTGATAGGGTGTCAGACATCGTTCATGAACGCCGGATCGGGCACCAACCAGAGCAACCACATGTACAAGATGGGACCCGTGCACTGGGGCGTGCTGGAACGCGGCGTAAAGACCAGCTCCCTCTCCTACCTGATGCTCGGAGCCAAGATCGGTGCCTTCTCGTTGCTGATGGGCCAGCACAAGACGCACCCCGACTCGTCGCAGTTCCCCTTCTCCTACCTGTTCGGCGACGAACGCGGCAGTACCGTCGTGGTGCCGGCCATGATGCTGCGCAGCTGCGGACTGCTGCGTGACGAGCAGAAATGGCCCTCGCGCGACAAGCGCTTGAAACGCAGGATGCCACTTCGCGACCGCGTGATATTCGACGTGCTCAATCCCATGACCGTCGACAGCATGATGACCGCCCATCAGGTGATTCTCGACCTGCTGGCACGACCCGCCGACGACGACCGCGTGGTACGTTACCGGGGCATGAAATTCACCCGTGCTGCCCTGGAACGCGCCATCTACCTGTACGAGCTGGGTATCTATAAATACCTGAGCATCAAGATGCCCGACGGATTCATCGGCCGTGAGCCGGACAAGGAGTATGCCGAATGGGTGGACGTTGCCGGGCTGCCGATGCGCCGTCAGGACCTGAACCGCGTACTGGAATGCGAGTCGATAACCGATATGGAAGCCATTTTCACCGAAGCCTACAACAGATTCACGCGCCTTGAGCGCGAATGGATTGTAGCCCGCACCCCGTCGCGATGGCGCAAATCCGCGCCGGTGATACGCGAATACGCCCAGGCCTTCGACAAGATGGTGGCCGAGGACCGAGCCCGCAACCTTGCCGACCTCGAGTCCCTAAACCGTATGCTCGCACTCTGACGGCCGGCTCCCGAAACCGGGTCACGACAGCAAGGCGCGCATCAGATATATTTCTTACGCCGTCATCCTGCCGGGTTCCAATCGGATTGGATACCCCATGTCGCACCAATTGACTGCCTTATCACGGTCAATTGCCCTTTTATACACTTTTTCAACACTTCGGCTATTTTCAAGAATCAGTTGACGGATGTAACCGATAAGCCATAATCCGGAGACCGATTATGGTTTGAACTTATTACAGCCATAAATGTACATCGAGGGCGCGTCAAGCAGACACGCCCTCGAATAATGTGACATTCCGTCAGGCATTACGCCGGGACAGGAATATTATTCCCTGATGTAGTCGATTGTCAGGTCTCCTCTTTTCAACGACAGGTTCTTATCGCTTAGATTCACGATAGTAAGCGTATCCGAGAACGGAATCGTCACATGATTGCCTATGCTTTTGCCTGACAGAATCAGCCTGTCATCTTGCCTCTCCCAGTTCTCGTACTGCAAGGTCGCCATATTTATAGATGACGCCTTGCCTCCTTTCTCCAGATTGATACCCTGCACCTGTCCTTCAATACCGGGGACCGGCTCAATCCATCGTCCTTCAATGCCGTGGCTGCCACAGGCGGTGATGGATACGGCGGCAATCAAGCCGCAGATGCTTAAGCAAAATTTCTTTCTTACCATAATTCTCACTTCAGGGCGGCGAGGGCGGCGCGGATGGCGGTCAGCTTCTCCTCGGCGTCGGCCTTCTTCTTGCGCTCTACGGCCACGACGGCTTCGGGGGCGTTGGCCACGAAGCGCTCGTTGGCCAGCTTCTTCTCCACGCCGGCAAGGAACTTGGTGTAATATTCCAGGTCCTTGTTCAGCTTGGCTAATTCTTCCTCGACGTTGATCTTGCCTTCCAGCGGAACGCTGTATTCCGTTGCGCCCACAATAAACGCGGAAGCCGTGGGCTTCTTCTCCTCTACCTCCACGATGGCGGTCAGGTTGCCCATCTTGGTCAGCACACTGTCCATGTCGGCGTTGCGCGGACCCTTCACATTCAGTTCCAGAGCCTCTTTCTGCGGGAGCTGCTTCTGCTTGCGGATGGTACGGATGCCGGCAACGGTCTCCTTCAGAGTCTCGAAGTCGGCGATAATCTTGGCGTCGGCCTCGGTACCCACAGGCATCTTGGCGTACATGATGCTCTCGCCGTCCTTGCGCTCTGCAAGGTGCTGCCACAGCTCCTCGGTGATGAACGGCATGAAAGGATGCAGCATACGCAGCAGCATGTCGAAGAAACGCAGCGTAGCGTCGTACGTGGCCTTATCCACCGGACAACCGTACGCAGGCTTGATCACCTCGAGATACCATGCCGAGAATTCGTCCCAGAACAACTTGTACACGGCCATCAGGGCCTCGGAGATACGGAACTTGCCCATCAGGTCCTCGACCTCGGCGGCAGTGCTCTGCAGTTTGGCCTCGAACCATTCCACGGCCTTGGCCGAGCTGACAGGCTGCTCGATGTCGGCTACCTCCCAGCCCTTGATCAGACGGAACGAGTTCCAGATCTTGTTGCAGAAGTTACGTCCCTGCTCGCACAGCGAGTCGTCGTACATGATATCGTGTCCGGCGGGTGCGGCCAGCATGATACCCATGCGTACGCCGTCGGCGCCGAATTTCTCGATCAGTTCCAGAGGGTCGGGCGAGTTGCCGAGCGACTTCGACATCTTGCGGCCCAACTTGTCGCGGACTATGCCGGTGAAGTAGACGTTGTTGAAAGGTTTGTCGCCGGCAAACTCATATCCGGCTATGATCATGCGCGCCACCCAGAAGAAGATGATGTCCGGAGCGGTCACCAGGTCGGTGGTGGGATAATAGTACTTGAACTCCTTGTTGTCGGGATCCAGTATGCCGTTGAACAGCGACACGGGCCAGAGCCACGACGAGAACCAGGTGTCGAGACAGTCGGGATCCTGCTTCAGGTCCGCGAGAGTCAGCGAGCCGTCGCCGGTCTTCTCGATGGCCTTGAGCAGAGCCTCCTCCTCGTTTTCGGCCACGACATAGCCTCCCTTGGGCAGATACCATGCCGGAATGCGGTGACCCCACCACAGCTGACGCGATATGCACCAGTCCTTGATGTTCGTCATCCAGTGACGGTAGATGTTCTTGAACTTGGAGGGCACGAACTTGATGTCGTCGGTCTCAACGGCGTTGAGGGCCGGCTTGGCAAGTTCCTCCATCTTCACGAACCACTGCATCGACAGCTTCGGCTCGATCACGGCGTCGGTACGCTCGGAGTGGCCCACCTTGTTAACGTAGTCCTCCACCTTCTCAACCAGATCGGCAGCCTTCAGGTCCTCCATGATCTGCTTGCGGACATCGAAGCGGTCCATGCCCACGTACATGCCGCCGGCCTCCGAAATGGTGCCGTTGTCGTTGAATATGTCTATCGAGGGGAGATTGTACTTCTCGCCCAGCATGTAGTCGTTCACGTCGTGAGCCGGAGTCACCTTAAGGCATCCTGTTCCGAAATCCATCTCTACGTAATCGTCCATTATGATGGGTACGGAACGTCCAACCAGAGGCACGATGACACGCTTCCCCTTCAGCCAGTCGTAACGCTCGTCGTTCGGGTTGACGCAGACAGCGGTATCGCCCAGAATGGTCTCGGGACGCGTGGTAGCCACGACGATATACTTGTCCTCGTCGCCCTCCACCTTGTAGCGCAGATGGAACAGATGGCTCTGCTCCTCCTTATATATCACCTCCTCGTCGGAAAGCGCGGTCAGTGCCTTGGGGTCCCAGTTCACCATGCGCACGCCACGGTAGATCCAGCCTTTCTCATACAGCTTGTTGAATACCCGTATCACTGACTTGGACAGCTTCTCGTCCATGGTGAACGCGGTGCGTTCCCAGTCGCACGAAGCGCCCAGTGTGCGCAGCTGCTTCAGGATGATGCCGCCGTATTTGTGCGTCCAGTCCCACGCATGCTTCAGGAATTCCTCGCGGCTCAGGTCCTGCTTTTTGATGCCTTCCTCGGCCAATTTGGCCACGACCTTGGCCTCCGTACTGATGGCGGCGTGGTCGGTGCCCGGCACCCAGCAGGCATTCTTGCCCAGCATTCGTGCGCGACGCACCAATATATCCTGTATTGTATTGTTCAGCATGTGGCCCATGTGCAGCACTCCTGTCACATTGGGCGGCGGGATAACGATGGTATATGGCTCGCGCTCGTCAGGCTCGGAATGGAACAGCCCGTGCTCCATCCAGTAGGCATACCATTTGTCCTCTACGTCCCGCGGATCGTATTTGGTGGCTAATTCGTTCATGTTTCGTCGTAAATATTGCCGGAGTCGCAGCCAATGACACTTCGCGTCACACCGCAACTCCCTAATTTAGCGCAAAATTACAAAAAAATCCTTTATTATGAAAAACAGAACAATCTTTACGATGTTTGACCGGAATCCTTCTGAGTCTGTTCCTTGAAGTATATTCTTTAAATTTTTAGGAATATGTCCCTAATCTTGCCATACCATGCAAAAATAATTAATTAACTTTCTCATGTTGGAATTATTAAAAATCGGCCTCTCACAGAACTGACGGTACGCTGGGCGCACCTTACTCAGAACATACAGAATTGACACAGAACAAACCATTTAACTGGTATTGTGCAATACTTTTGTCCCTACCACAGATCCTGCTGGCGCAGGGGCCGGAACTTGCACAGAATACTTCCGTGATAATTCCCGTTACAGAATACTTCTGTGAAAATTTCTGTTGCCGTCACTGGCGGCTCTGTGCCATGACCGAGTCTGAACTTAAGAGGGGTATGATAAAAAGTTCTGTGCCGTTCTGTCAGTTCTGTGCGGATGCTCAGCATCCAATTAGTTCTGTGAGCCTAATTTCTTTTAATTCCATTGTATTAATTTGCGAAATTTGAATAATTGAAAACTGGCACGCCAAAGCAAAAATCCCTTTAAAGGTGACAAAATTAACATATTCGTCCCTTTTGAGGTGAAAATTATATCAATTTCGTCCCTTGCAAGGTGACAATTCCTATGGATTCATTCCCTTTAAAGTAATGATAGGCCGGAATCTTCATTATTGGCATCCGCTTCGCCGGACTTACCGGGTGTCGACCGGCGCACCAGCAGGATGCTGAATTCGTACAGCAGATACATGGGGAGCGCCACTACCGACAGCGTGAATACGTCGGAGGTGGGCGTGATGACGGCGGCCACAATCAGTATAAGCACTATGGCGTGACGGCGGTAACGGCGCATGAAGCCGTCGGTCAGAAAACCGAGTTTGGCGAACAGCCAGCACAGCACGGGAATCTCGAACACTATCCCCATGGCCAGCGACATGGTCAGCAGCGTGCTGATGTACGACTGCAGGTTGATCATGTTCTCAACGTCGCCGTTAACCTGATATGTACCCAGGAACCGGAATGTCAGCGGAAACACCAACAGATAGCTGACGGCCACCCCGTCCATGAACATCAGGTAGCCGCCGCCCACCACTTTAGTGGCATATTGCCGCTCGTCGGCATACAGGGCCGGCGACACATACCGGAACAGCTGGTACAGAATATAAGGCGACGCCAACAGCACACCGACGGCAAACGACACCTTAATGTGTATCATGAACTGCTGTGCCAGCCCAGTGTTGATGAGCCTGACATCGAACTGCTCGGTGCCTCCCTGCGAGAAGATGCCGCCCAGGGCCGAAAGCCACCGGTAGGTGACGAAGCCGGAATCGCGCGGCGCAAGTATCACGGCAAACACCTGGTCGCGAAAAAAGAACGCCACGATGCCGAACACCACCGTCACCACGAGACTCCGGACTATTACGTCACGTAGTTCATCAAGGTGGTCCCACACGGTCAGACATTTCTCGGCGCTCACTTCCCCTCTCCCTCTTCTTTCGCTTTTTCCTCGCCGGTGAATTTGGTCGGGTCGTCGTTAACCGTCTTCTCTATGTCGTTCATACCCTCCTTGAACGAGCGCACTCCTTTGCCCAGACCGCGCATCATCTCGGGTATCTTCTTGCCGCCGAAAAACAACAGCACCACCAGTGCTATCAGCAGAATCTCGGGCACTCCGAGTCCGCCTATAAATGCTAATATATTCGTCATTCTCAATTAGTTTACAAAGTTTATAAAGTTGAAAAAGTTCAAGATAAATGTACAAACTCCGAATGTCGCGTCTTGGAATTATCTTAACTTTTTAAACTCTTTCAACTCTTTACACTTTATTATGCTTTCTTTGGAAAATTCTGTTTCAGTTGCTCCACGTATCGGTCGATTCTGTGCAGTTCGGCCGGGATGTCGATGCGTTGCGGGCAATGAGGCGCGCACTGGCCGCATCCGATGCAATGGCTGGCCTGGCGCAGCTTGGGCACGCTGCGGTCGTAACCCACCAGGAACGCTCTGCGGGCCTCGCGGTAATCGGGATCGCCCACATCCTGCGGCAGATGGTCGTCGTTGACGCATTTGTTGTAGTGCTGCAGAATCGAGGGGATGTCGATGCCGTATGGACACGGCATGCAGTATTTACAGTCGTTGCAGGGTATCGTGTCCATGGTCACCATCTTCGTGGCGATACGCTCCAAGAATGCGAAGTCATCGTCCGTCAACGGTTTTAACGGAGCCAATGACCTGAGATTGTCCTTCAGGTGCTCCATCTCGGTCATTCCGCTCAGAACGGTATGCACCCCCGGGAAACTTCCGGCAAACCGGAACGCCCACGACGCCACGCTGCGGTCGGGATCGCGCTGCTTCATGTCGGCCACGGCATAATCCGGCACTTTGGCCAAGCGTCCGCCCAACAGCGGCTCCATTATCACTGCCGGTATGTTGCGCTTCTCCAGCTCGTGATACAGATACTCGGCATCGGTATTACGTTCGTTCGTCGCCTTGGCGTGTTTCCAGTCCAGATAATTGAGCTGGATCTGCGCGAAGTCCCATTTATATTCGTCATGACGCGACAGCAGATAGTCGAACACCTTGATGTCGCCGTGATACGAGAAACCGAGGTTGCGTATCCTCCCCTCCTTGCGTTCATTAAGCAGGAAGTCGAGGATGCCGTTCTTCATGTATCGGTTCTCGAACTCCTCCATGCCGTCGTCGCCCATGCCGATGCCGTGCAGCAGCATGTAGTCGATATGATCGGTCTGCAGTTCCTTCAGCGAGTTACGGTACATGTCGATAGAAGCCTGGCGCGTCTGGCTTTCGGGCGCGAAGTTCGACAGCTTCGTGGCTATGAAATATTTGTCGCGCGGATGACGGCTCAGGGCAACGCCGGTGGCATGTTCGGACTGACCCTTGCAATAGGCCGGCGACGTGTCGAAATAGTTCACGCCGTGCTCTATGGCATAGTCCACCAGCCGGTTCACCTGTTCCTGGTCAATCTCGTCGCCCTGTTCGCGGGCCGACTTGCCGCTGACCGACGGAAGGCGCATCATACCGAATCCCAACAGCGACACGCGGTCGCCGGTACTCGGATTCACGCGGTATGTCATCTGGCCCTTCGGGGGTTCGGAGGTTTCGGAAGTCGCGTCGCTCTTACGGTTCTGCACCCCACAGGCGGAAAGCCCGGCGGTCATACCCGCCGCGCCCATCATCTTCAGAAAATCGCGGCGCGACACCTCATGCTTCTTATTATGGAATAGTTTCATTTGATGTCTGGATTAAATGTCATGATGCACACTGTAGCCCTCCACGTATATTGCGCTGAAAGGACGTGCGGGACAGAGATTCTCACAGGCGCCGCATCCGATGCATCGTGCCGTGTTTACCACCGGCACCTTGACCGATGCGGGATCGTCCTTCTTCGACGGCACCATGATAATGGCTCCGGCGGGACAGTGACGGGCGCAGTTGCCGCACTCCACGCCGTCGGTCAGCGGAATGCAGTTGTCGGCTATCCATACGGCATGGCCTATCTGTATGGCGGTTTTCTCCTCGCGTGTGATCGGCAGGATTGCTCCCGTGGGACATACATGCGAACATCTGGTGCATTCGGGGCGACAATAGCCACGCTCGTACGACGACTCGGGCTGCATCAGCGTCATGACGTTGCCCGACGGGCGCAACACGTTGTTCGGACAGTTGGACACGCACAGCTGACAGGCGGTGCAATGCTGACTGAAGTGTTTCAGACTGACGGCACCGGGAGGCACTATCGGCGTCTTTCGCTTCGGCACCTTCTTGTCTACTATCTCGGCGAGGCCCCCGTCCACCTTCTTGGCCTGCGCGTTTACCAGTGCCGAGGCGGCGACAATCGTTCCGGCGGTCAGCACGGCGCGGCGACTCTCGTCTATCTTCTCCGTCTTTTCATTGGCACCTGTTTCCTGTTTCTTTTCATCTTTCTTCCCGCCATCATCGGGAAACGTAACCTTTTTGCCCCAACGCATTCCGTATGTTATGGCATGATGCGTGCAGGTATCGATACAATCCATACAGGCCACGCAGCGGCTGTAGTCCACCTTGCGGTTCTTGCCGTCGATGCACGAGGCTTTGCACTTGCGCGAGCACAGACCGCATTCCACGCACTTGTCCTTGTTGATGCGTATTCCCAACAGCGAGAAGCGCGAGAGTACTCCCAATATGGTTCCCACCGGACAGATGGTGTTGCAATATGTACGTCCGTTGCGCCACGCCAGTATGAACAGGGCCACGAACGTGACGGCGGCGATGATGAACGTTGGAATGCTGCGTATCCACACCTCTTTCTCATAGAAGGCATAGCTGTTGAAATGCTCGGCTATCTTGGCCAGCAGGTTGTTGCCTGCGTCATACACCGGGCCGAGCAAGTTCCACACGATGCGGCCGTACGAACTGTAAGGTGCCAGCAGAGCCACGAACGAGCCAACGCCCGCAATCATGGCGATTATGAACAGGCCCAGCACCGTGTAACGCCACCAATTCCTGGCCGGAGAATACGAGAATCTGTATTTCTTCTTTTTGCGGCGACCGCTCAGCCATGATATGCAGTCCTGTATCACGCCCAACGGACATATCACCGAGCAATAGACGCGCCCCAACACCAGGGTCAGTGCCACAAGAACCGCCACCACGCCCACATTCAGCGCGAACAATGCCGGCAGAAACTGAATTTTGGCCATCCATCCGAACCATGTGTGGAAGAATCCCGACAGGTCCAGGAACAGCATGGTGATGCACACGATGAAAATGGCCGCAAGTATGATCCGAATACGTCGCAACATTCTGATTTCGGTTAGTTTCCGCAAATTTAGCGAAAATTTCCCAAACACACTTCCCTTATTTACCTAATTTATAATCTTTTTTACAGATTGCCGCTAAAACCGAAACGGCGACGTCCCCACCGCCCGCACATAAACTTGACAGTAGAACAGTAGAACAGGAGCATCGGCAACTGGAGAGGCGGTGTCCCCACCGCCTACATGTTGACGACGTGGACGTCGTCATTCCAGTTGCGAGGATGGGACAGCCCGCGCAACTACATGGCACTACGGACTCGGCAAGCCTGATTTTCCGACCGGATTTGAAGATAATTTGTTATATTTGTGGATTCATAGTAAGGGATATGTCGAAAGCATCGGTCAAAAAGGCGCTGAAGGAGCTGGATCAGGAGGGACTCGTGAACCTGCTGATGGATCTGTATGCCTGCCGCAAGGATGCGAAGGATTTTCTTGAGTTTTGGGCCGATCCCGACGAGGATAAGGAACTGGAACGCGTCAAGGAACGCATACATAAACTCTTTTTCCTGCCTCATGACAAGCCGCGCCGCAAGCCGGACATGACGGAAATCAAGACTCTTGTCAAGAATTTCCGTTCTACGACACTTTCGCCCTCTCCACGTCGGGCATATCATGATTGTTATTCTCCTTGAGATTCTTTCAGGCGATAATGCTCCTTAGCAACCGCAATCGCCCTTTGCAATTTTTCAGATAATAATTTTTTATCCGGCAATTTGGTGTAGTATTGAGCTACTTTTATGGGTGAATCCTCGTCAAGCATAAGGTACTCAATATGTTCGGTATTGCCTTCAGAACATAGGATCAGACCTATGGGCGATTCTTCGCCATCCCTGCGGTCATGTCGATTTAGATAGCGTAGATACAACAGCATCTGCCCTTCATAGGCAGGTTTGAATTTACCCAATTTTAGGTCAATCGCTACCAACCGCTTCAACCCTCGGTGGAAAAACAGTAAATCCAGTTTATAATCCACTCCGTCAACAGGTATCCGTTTTTGCCTGTCTACAAATGCAAAATCAGAACCGAACTCCTTCAAGAACAACTGAATCTGATTCAGTATGGCAGTTTCCAGTTCACTTTCGCTGAATACATCAGGCAGCCCAAGCATATCAAGGAAATAACTGCTTCTGAAAACCATATCCGGCTGTATCTCGTTTTTCTCCTTCGATTTCTCCAATTCAGCCTTTATCACTTCATCGGGTTTGCGACTGATGGCTGTACGCTCGAACAACTGCGCATCGATTTTTTCATCAAGGGTACGTGTTGACCAGTGTTCTATGCGACACATTTCCATGTAAAACTGACGTGCAAGAGCATTCGGCACCGCCATCAATGACCTTAAATGTGTCCAGCTTAATTGTGTACGCACTGCGTACATTATTTATTCCTCACTGAAAGTGTACGCGGCGCGTACACAATGTTGGAGTTTCTGATAACCCCAGCCGCTTCCATATCTGGCTCTCAATCTTTGAGCCAAACGTTTAAGAACCTGTTCTCCATAATCTGCCCGTTTGTTGAGAAGTACATCTTCCTTGATTCGTTTGCCGACATTCCAGTTCATCATGGATGCCTCGGAATTTACATACACGGCTACCCGATAACGGGCTTGCTCTATGATGTTGCAGACGTCATCATAGAGCTTGTTTTCGAGGTTAGGGGCTATTTCTTGTGCCATCGTAATCGTTTTATCAATACAAAATTACGAATTTTATGCGAGATATACCCCTGATTTCGGAATTATTAGCTAAGTGACATGGATTTTCCGACCGGATTTGAAGATAATTTGTTATATTTGTGGATTCATAGTAAGGGATATGTCGAAAGCATCGGTCAAAAAGGCGCTGAAGGAGCTGGATCACGAGGGACTCGTGAACCTGCTGATGGATCTGTATGCCTGTCGCAAGGATGCGAAGGATTTTCTTGAGTTCTGGGCCGATCCCGACGAGGATAAGGAACTGGAACGCGTCAAGGAACGCATCCATAAACTATTTTTCCTGCCTCATGACAAGCCGCGCCGCAAGCCGGACATGACGGAAATCAAGACTCTTGTCAAGAATTTCCGCACTCTCGGCCCCGACCCGGAGAAAATCGCCGACCTGCTGATCTATCTGCCTGAGCAGATGTTGGAATGGCTGCAACGTCGCAACGGCACCGGCATGACCGCCGCGCGTTCACGATTTGACTCTATGCTCGAGGATTCCCGTACTTTCATCGAAAGCGCCGGCCTGGAACATGTATTCGGCGTGCGCCACGACCGCATCGCCGAACTTATCAACGCCTACTACGACACCTCATGCGACGAAACTGGCACCAGCCGCCGTCGCAAATGGTTCCGCTTCCGGTACTAACGTTACGACAAAAATCAAGGCCCTGTTCTTTAAGGAATAATTCCATAGGAACAGGGCCTGAATAATGCAAGTTAATAAACTGAGACTAAATTCAATGCGTTATCTTAGAGTGTGTTTACTTTTATACCGTTTTAACTAATGAATAGGGTGATTATTTAAACTTCAAATTAATATTGAGGTCTTTTTTGGCTGATTTTGCCAAGCCTCGTCGGTCACGGTGCCCGCACCGCTCCCTCCTTGGCTTGCAAAATCATCTCAAAAAATCCTCTCAATCTTAATTTGATTTAAAAGTAAACACACTCTCAGCGGATCATTACTTTTTTGCCGTCAATGATGTAGATGCCTGGAGCGAGAGTGTCGCCCGCCTTTATCTTCTTACCGTCGATTGTAAAAATATCAGCCCGGGGCAGTGTGAAATCAATGTCGTTCACCCCGCTGGGCAAGGTGATATTCATACTGAACGAAAGGGTGTTTTCATCTCCATATTTCAGGTTGCCGACGTTGGTGGTGTAATCAGCATAGCCGTCACGGGAGGCCGTGAGCTTATACGTTTCGGCGATGACTCCTTTCAGCGAGATGACATATTTCCCCTGATCATCCGTTGTGGATGTATATTTATCGGTCTCGTCATCCGACGCTGCCAAGGAGATTTCCACACCATTCAAAGGCGTATTGCCGTCGGATGCGGTTACGGTGCCGGTCAATACAGTCTCCACTTGAGTGAGCGTGTATGCGTTGTCGACATTCGTGTAGTCGAAGACCACGGTAGCACTTTCGTTCTTATAACCGGGATGATCGATCGAAACGGTGTAAGGCTTATCGGCTGCCACAACGGCGTTGATATTGTTCAGTACATAAACGCCGGGAGTCTCGGATTCAGGAACAGTCATGACATCGCTGTCCGGATCCGTCAAGGTGACCGTGGCATCTGTCAGCGCTTCTCCACCGCTCGTTACCCGGGCAGTAAACGAGAGCATGACCGGTTTCAGTACGACGGATATATCGGATTTGTCGGCATCCGTGATATCGAAAGGAACCGATTGCGACACATATCCGGTTTTGCCGAACTCTGCCGTATATGATCCGGCCACAAGTCCGGTGACGCTCCACTTTCCTTCGGCATCGGTCAATGTATCGGTTTCGCCCACCTTGACGGCGACACCGGCCACAGGGGTCTGCGCCTCGTCAGTCACGAACCCGCCGGCGCTGAATTGCGTGTTTGTCGCCTCGTAGGAATTGGATATGTCGTTGATGTATTGCTGTCCCGTGATCGTGAGTGCATAGTAGCCGTCGGCCGGGACCTCGATATTGATTACCTTGTAATCGGTTGCTGAAAGGTCCTCCACTTCTTTCATCACCGAGAGGTCGCCCGCAATGTAGGTGTCGTCGTCGGGAGTGGCTTCAAACAGCCTGATAACCGAATAAGTAGAGGTGGAGGAACGGGCCTTCATATTGAAACCGAGAGTGCCCTTGTGGGCAAAGAACACTATCGCTACGCTTTTATTATTGTAATCAAGCGCTACCAGACATGGCAGATTGTCCACTCCGTTCTTGCGGGGGCTGATTTTCCAGCCATAGCTGTTTGTCCCGAGAATCATCCAGCCTTCAGGCAGGTAATTGCCATAATAATCGGGGCTGCTGCTGTCAGTGCTAAGATAAAAGTCTGAGTATTTTCCTGTGGCCGGCTTGTTGAAATTCCAGGTATCCGTCACGGTCTCCGCGGATGCGGAGACCGTGATACCGGCGAACAACGCGACTGTCAGGAAATATTTTAATATATTCATGACATCTGTTGTTTATTTCATTACCTTGGATACGTTGCCGTTCTCATCCACGCGGATGAATACGCCATGACCGGCCTCTTTGAGCGAGACTTTGTGTCCCTGCATGTCGTAGACCGAGGCATTTCCTGTCGGAGCCGCCATGCCGGTTATTCCTGAAGTCTCTCCTACGTTTACACGCACGCTGTTCAGGGTATAGACAGTGGCGCCGTCCACGTTGTTCTCGTTGAAGTAAAGCACGTCAAGATTGCCGTCGGAGAAGTTGGTGGCGGGATAGTCGAAGGTGCATTCGTTGCCGAATTTCACGTTACGTTCAACATTTCCGTTGCTGTTGACTATGCACATATAGCCTTGTTTCTTGCCGAATTCAATCACATCGACGTATGCCACCATCCAGGTGTCGTTCTGGTATGGCTCCACTCTCAGCGGACGATAGGAAAATCCCGAGACATCATCCTTTGTCGACAGGATTTTACCTTCATCACCCCAGCGATAATCTCCTGTAAACGAGAAGGCCTGACCGCCTAAGGCATACTGACCGCGCATTACGGAATATGCTGTCATTATAGTCTTGCTCCCGGGGTTGACTGCAATCAATGTGTTGTCACGTGAGTAAAGTTCCTCGGTCACTACATCCATAGCCTGGCTGAATGTGTTGTTTCCATCCTTGTCCACATGCTGCACCACGGGCATAGTCTGGTAATCACCGAAATTGCGGACAAATGTCACGGCCACACCGCCGTCGCCGTCCGGAGCGATGCTGTAAGGAAACTTGTTAAAGCCGGAATATTCGTCGGTCGACAAGGTTACCGGAGCCTTCCAGACCTCGTCGAAATCGCATGTGTACCGCATAGCCATTGTTCCCTGGTCTGCAACAGCATAAACGCGTATGAAGTCCGTGTCTTCGCCGGCGGCGATCTGACCGGAGAAATCATCCATCATTGTGGCAAACTTTCCGTTGTCGTTGAGGCGGGCCAGGATCGGCAGTTTGTTTTCATCAGCTTTGTAGACTACGGCATATATTTCGCCGCCGTGATCCATGGTTTTCTTCACTTC
>ENA-ORPD01000037-ORPD01000037.1-human-gut-metagenome-genome-assembly--contig:-NODE-37-length-119625-cov-18.240378_pt1 | contig 119625 bp, 90 predicted proteins | sample MGYA00242143_ERZ509076 | MGnify/ENA primary metagenome ERZ509076 (study PRJEB26280, sample SAMEA2338706) | human gut metagenome | biome: human gut; feature: human-associated habitat; material: faeces... | reverse complement strand
ACAAAAAAATCGGCACATATCCAAGATTTTATCTTGATATGTGCCGATTAATTCAAACTTGGTTTCTATAGAGGTACTTTTTCAGTGCCCTCCTTTGAGTCCGGCTTTTAAGGGTAGATCAAGATCATCGTCACTGAAAATGATGTGCTGTATTATCATAGATTTATGTAACCCGAACTCGCGTTCGGAGTAAGTTTTGACACCCTGTCTGCTCTCTGACTTCTTAGCCATGATCGGGGTGAGCGTACCGCCGATTGCCGGAATGAGGAACCATAGCCAGTTCCATGCAGGATTCAGTGTGGCGGCGAGGAGCGACCATACAAGGCTCGAGACTGCGACAGTGAGCCATCCCCACATCATCATGATGTTGCCGTCGCCGATGTAGCGTTCTTTGGTCCGTGAGATCATCTCGGCGATGATGCTGATACTCTCCAACTCTGTGAGTTTCTTTTCTTCCATGTGGTGAAGTTTTAGTGTTGGTAAACAGGTTTATAATATAAACCATATTTGTTAAAAAAAGAGCGGTAATCGCGAGTCCCGCCCTGATTCTGTTGCAAAGGCAATTCAGTTTATATTATAAACCAAATTGCAGAATAAACGTTAACGATTTTTAACAGAATGACGATCGGATAGTGGCGTGGGGTCCCCGCGCCGCGCAATTAGTAGCGTGAGTTATCCGCGCCGCGCATCAACCGAATGCCAATATAGTGCATGACCGGGATGACGACGTCCGCGTCATCAACTAATGGCCGGCAGGGACGCCGCCCTTCCAGTGCGCGGCCGAGGACAGACTGCGCATTGTTCTTCGTCTGGCTTTTTTGATAAACATTTAGAGTCCCGTTCGCAGACGCTTTGCTATTACCAGGATTAACATTATGGTAGAAGTGATGGCGATGAGCCAGGGGAGGACTGTGGAACGGGAGGATTTGGCGGAGTCGGAGGGGGCGGGGTCGTGCACTTTGACCGGCACTGGCTTTTCGATGATGCGGTCTTTGTAGATGGTGTCGGTGGTGGCAGTGACCCGGACCGGTAACGGCGTATTCTTGTGGCGCAGTGAGTGACGCAATGAACCGTCGGGGCTGATTCTCGCCTCGCTCACGGCGTAGTCGGATTCCAACACGGAGACGCTGTCGAATGTCTCGCGCTCCGATTCCTGTGCAGGGATGCGGATATATACGGTGTCGGTATGTTGGGTATGGACCTCGCGGGTTGACATAGTAGCCTGCAAAGTTACTGTTTCGGGAACAGGTGTCTGATTGCAATGCGCGCGGCATCCGCACAAAGCGGCGAGAATAACCGCAGAAAGGATAAGATGAACTGTTTTCATTTTGATTTCAAATTTTGGGTTATTGCGGTTACATGGAGGTCTGTGATTTCGGATTTACCACGTTCGGATAGGAGGTAGTTTACATCATATCTGTTATCCTGAAACATATTCTCGGTCAGAACGGCCGGACATTTCGTATCGCGCAATATGGCGAAGTTGCCGGTAAAGAACGGCTCGCGTGAGCGGTTGCCTTTCAGGTTGAGTTTTACGGCCTCGACATTGAGTAACATAGCAAGTTTGCGTGAACGCTGTGATGCGTTTGGTGCTATCCAGGCCGTCCATCCGGAGGCGTTATGCCATTGGCCTGTGCCGGCCGCATTGACGTGAATGGAAACCAACAGTACGTTGTCAGAACCGGCTCCGGTACAAACGCTGTTGACACGTCTGACCCGTTCGCGTAGCGAAACGTCGTTGAGTTCCGGCACTAACAGCCGGGCGTCATAACCCGACGCTTTCAGTTTGTCACAGACACGACGCGCTATCTCGCGCGTCCATGCATATTCGCGCAGCCTGCCGTCCGGACTACATTTGCCCGGAGTCTCGGCCCCGTGCCCGTTATCAATAAGAACTATATAAGTCATAGTGAAAAGTGAAAAGTGATTAGGTGTTTTGATTGGAGACGGAGGCAACGGAGGTGAAGGCGTTGGGAGGGAGGCGGTGAGGGCAGGTCAGATTGTCGCAGCGATGCAGGGCATGATCGAGTTCGACGGCGGCTTTGGCCTGTGTCAGCGAGATTACCTCGCCGTTGAGCGAACGCACCAGGCCGGTCTGTTCCGCAAAGCGTTCCTCCTTCTCCTTGAGTTGTTGCTGCAGGAACTCGATCATCTCCTTCATGGTGTGAAACTCCGATAGGTCAGCCTGGCTGTCGGCCATGCGCGCGTTGTTGCGCCGGTTCATCACTAAGTTCGCCGCCCATTTCAGCAGATCCAGACCGCCCAATGCCCCCAGCACCGCCACGGCTGCCTGCCATAAGTTTTCAGTCGTCATATTCATTTCAGTAATAGTGTTTGTAACAGTGATTGATTAATTATGACGCAAAATTAAAGCCGACCCTCCGGCCGGCTTCCTTATCGGTTAAAACAACAAGTGCCACGCTGGGTGGCAGCGCGGCACTTATGTTCGATTCAGAAATTATTCAGTAATTTCGAGGAGGTAAATCAATATTTGCGGTAAGTGTGGCCTCCGTCCGTAAGGCGGTTGCCGCTTTTGGTCAGAATTGTCCCCTTTTCGGGAATGTACACTTTGCCATCCTCATAAACATACGTATATGTGTAGGAGGGATTGTCGTTGGAGGAATACAGCGAGCTTTTGCCAACCTGGTTGGTATAGCCTATCATCTGGTTTGTGGGAGCCTTATAACCATCATGGCAGTAACACCACTTCACGGTGTTGTCGTTGACGAAGTAATAGGCATAGCCAAAACCGCTGCCGTCTATCTCGGCGTATACACCGTTCAGTCCGTCACCGTCGCTCTTGCAGCCGGTCATGATGCCGGTCATCAGCACCATGGAGAGCAGGAGCATCAAATGTTTCATTGTTCTTTTCACTTGTGTTGTTGTTTATTGGTTTGCACTGCAAAATTATTAAATTCGACTGTCATAAAAAATCCGTCCGTCTGTCACATTCTGAATCAAAGGACGCAATCGCATCCCAACACGCCGAAAATCGCGTCTGTCTCGCCAAATTTAAAAATCTTAAAAAATATAATATAAAGAGAGGGTGCGGCGGAACGGAAGTTCCGGCACACCCTCATCCTCGGTTGTAATTACTGAGATTTGTTTTCCTTATCTATTGAAGTTGCAGGGCTTCTTCAAAAACGCTAAAAGGCTTTAAAAAGAAGCTGTGAGGCTTCTTTAGACGGTCTGCTCGACCATGTAGGGGTTGAGCTCGCCCCACTTGTCGATGGGAGGCATGATGCCCAGTGCGATGACTTCGTCGCGGAGCTTGCACAGGTGCTTGTAGCTCTGCTCGAGTTCGGCTGCCTCCTCGGGAGTGCCCTCTACGACCTTGAACGATGCGCCGTTCTTGTCGATGGTGGTCTCCATGGCCATCATGATGTTGTGGAACTTGGCGTCGTTTACATATACGCCTGCGGGCCAGCGGAATGCGGGACCTCCCATAGCGGCGGCTATCATCTCGATCGACAGATATGCGGGGCTCTGGAACGAGCTGCGGCCGCGGAGCTCGATGATGTTCTTGCCACCCTGGATCACGCGTACCTTCATGGCCTCCCATTCATTCTCGGGAAGTGCTTCGGTGCCGATGATCTCGGTCAGAGGCTTGCCGTTTACCATCGTGGTGCTTGCGTACACGGCCATCTGCTCGCCGTGGCCGCCGTATGTGCGGGAGTTGGTGATCAGATCCGGGGAGATCTTGAACCACTTGGCCAGCTCGTTGCGCAGACGTGTGCTGTCCAGTGCGGCCAGTGTGGTGACGCAGCCGGGCTTGACGCCGCTGTACAGCAGTGTTACCAGACCGGTGATGTCGGCGGGGTTGAAGATCACTACGATGTGCTTTACATCGGGGCAATACTTGCGCACGTTCTTACCGAAGTCCTCGGCGATCTTGCAGTTGCCTGCCAGCAGGTCTTCGCGGGTCATGCCCTCCTTACGGGGTGCGCCGCCGCTCGATACGATGTACTTGGCACCGGTGAAGGCGGTCTCGATGTCGTCGGTATAGGTGATGTTCATGCCTTCGAAGCCGCACTGCAGCATTTCCTCGGCAACACCTTTCAGTCCCTTTGCGTAGGGATCGTACAGACAGATGTTGGGAGTAAGACGCATCATAATGGCGGTCTGGGCCATGTTGGAGCCAATCATGCCGGCTGCGCCGACAATCAGAAGCTTTTCATCTGTGAGAAAATTCATGATTAATACTGTTTATTGGGTTATATTAATATGTTGTATCTTATTTCATGGCGGTTGTTACGGTCTTCCGTCACAGATATTACACGCTGCGGGGAGGAAAGTTTCAACGTTTGTGCAAATTTAGTAATTTTTTGTTATTTTTGCAACAACAAGATGAGGAATGATGCCTAAGACGAAAACCGTATATTTCTGCAATAATTGCGGATATGAGAGTGCCAAGTGGCTCGGCAAGTGTCCGGGCTGCGGGGAATGGAACAGTATGGTCGAGGAGAAAGTGTCTGCCAAGGAGAGTAAGGGCGGCAAACGCGGACTGGTGAAAAGCTCGCGGCCGGTGAAACTGTCGGAGATAGAAGTGGGCGAGGAAGTGCGCCTCAAGATGCCGAGCGACGAGCTGAACCGCGTGTTGGGGGGAGGCCTGGTAGCGGGCAGTCTGACGCTGATAGGGGGCGAGCCGGGCATTGGCAAATCCACTCTGCTGCTGCAGAACATCCTGTCGATACGCACACGCCGCATCCTGTATGTGTCGGGCGAGGAGAGTGCCGCGCAGCTCAAGTTGCGCGCCGACCGTCTGGGCAAGGTGTCGGAGAACACCTTCATCCTGTGCGAAACCAATCTGAGCGCCATCTTCACGCAGATCGAGAATGTGAAGCCGGAGCTGGTGATAGTCGACTCAATCCAGACAGTCATGTCGGACCAGATAGAGTCGGCCGCAGGCAGCGTGTCGCAGGTGCGCGAATGCGCCGCCTCGTTGCTGCGATATGCCAAGGAGAGCGGCGTCCCGGTAATCTTAGTGGGGCATATTAATAAGGAGGGATCCATCGCCGGCCCCAAGGTGCTGGAGCATATTGTGGACACTGTGCTGCAGTTCGAGGGCGACCGCCAGTATCTGTACCGTCTGCTGCGCGCCATCAAGAACCGTTTCGGCTCCACCAACGAGATAGGCATATACGAGATGGTGTCCAAAGGACTGCGCGAGGTGAAGAACCCGTCGGAGATGCTGCTGTCGGAAAACCGCGAGGAGGAGATGAGCGGCATGGCCATCGGCGTGACGATGGAAGGTGTGCGCGCGTTTCTGGTCGAGGTTCAGGCTTTGGTGTCGGGCGCCGCTTACGGTACGCCGCAGCGCTCCGTTACCGGATTCGACCAGCGGCGGCTCAACATGCTGTTGGCCGTATTGGAAAAGCGTGCGCGCTTCCGTCTCGGGCAGAAAGACGTGTTCCTGAACATAGCCGGCGGCCTGAAGGTTACCGATCCGGCATTGGACCTGGCTGTGGTGGCCGCCGTGATGTCGTCGAATTTCGACATGTCGCTGCCGCCGCGCACGGCATTCGCCGGCGAGGTCGGCCTGTCGGGCGAGGTACGCACCGTCACCCGTGTGGAGCAACGTGTGGCCGAGGCCGAGAAATTAGGATTCAACACCATCTACATTCCCAAGGGGAATCTGAAGGGAATGTCACCCAAATTCAAGATCAATGTGGTGGAGGTAGGCAAGGTGCAGGAACTGGTTCAGTCGCTGTTCGGACACGGACGCAACCGTTCTGACGCCGACACCCGGGAATAGGACATCCGACCCGAATAAACCGGAATAAAGATGAGGGAGTGTCGATTGCGGCACTCCCTCGTCGGATAAAATACAAAATCAAAAATCAGCTCAGTCAGGCCGGCGTCATTTCTTGGCCGACATGCGTACAGTGCGGGTCAGCGTTCCGGGTTCCTTGCCATCGGGCAGATCGGCCGCGCTTTCCACAACCTTGAATCCGAAGCTGATTACTCCGAAAGCCAGTGTCTTGTCTACCTGAAGCACGTTCATGCGCATGCCTAACAGGAACTTGCCGGCCGAGAAATTATCGGTGGCGATTTTAGCGCCGAATGGAGCTATGACCGATGTGCCAAGCGGGAATCCGTCAAGTACGTATGTGACCTCGTTTACGGCAGCTTGCTTGTTGTCGTTGCCCTTGCAGGTGATGCTTTCGATCTTGAGCGTATCGCCCTTGACCACATAGATGGCATCCTCGCCTTCAACTACATTATCGAATGTGACTGTGATGTCTACGTCCGGCAGATCGTTGTCGGAATCGCACGATGCCAGAAAGCCTAAGGGCAACAGCAGCAACAGGTAAAGTAATTTTTTCATCTCAGTATCAAATTAGATTAATTGATTATTATATATGGAACTGTATCTTATAACGGTTCCTTGATTTTATAATTATAACAAACATCTATTATAAAAGATTAAACGCATAACTCTGTAAATTGCGGAAAAAGTGTTATCTTTGTGACATGGAATCGAAAATATACGAAACGATCGACGATGAAGTCGTCGTAACGGATACTAAGGCCGGGTCCGCGGCCGGGTCTTCGAAAAGCGGCGAACGGCTGGTGGACTACCGTAACGTCACGATAGAGCGTGCCGCCCGCGTGGTGCTGAAAGGCGTGACGTTCGGCGTGTCGGAAGGTGAGTTCTGTTACCTGACCGGCAAGGTGGGCAGCGGCAAGAGTTCGTTGCTCAAGACGCTGTATGCCGAGGTGAAAATACCTGAAGGCGACACGGCGCGGGTGCTGGACTACGATTTGTTGCGGCTGCGCAGCCGTCAGATACCGGGGCTGCGCCGCTCGTTGGGCATCGTGTTCCAGGACTTCCAGCTGCTGCAGGACCGTTCGGCGGCTGCAAACCTGCGCTTCGTGCTGAAGGCCACCGGCTGGAAGTCGAAGGGGGAGATAGAGGACCGCATCGAGGAGGTGATGAAGTCCGTGGGAATGGAAAACAAGGCTTACAAGATGCCTCATGAGCTCAGCGGAGGCGAACAGCAGCGCGTGGTGATAGCTCGCGCATTGCTCAACAGCCCCAGGCTGATACTGGCCGACGAGCCTACCGGAAACCTCGATCCGCAGACCGGATACCAGATAGTGGACCTGTTGCACAGACTTTCGGACCAGGGCACAGGCGTGATCATGGCCACGCACAACATGCAGATGGTGGAGGATTTCCCCGCCAGAGTGCTCCGTTGCGAGAACAAATCGCTGATTTGATTCGCACCGGAGCTTTCCCGGCGTATATTTTGCAATTAGTGACGATTAACGGTCAGATTTTTGCTTAAAAATTTCGTAATGCAGAAATAATTCCATAATTTTGTGACACCATGAAAGCTCCGTAGTAATGCGGGTCTTAATATTACAGCATAATCCGTGATGAGCGGGTCTTGAATTATAGAAAAAATTAGAGAATCAAATACCAAACCAATGGCAGAAAAGAAAGAAAAACTGTTCGACATGTTTTCGCCTGTGACCACCGAGGAGTGGAAGGCGAAAATCACAACGGACTTAAAGGGTGCTGACTTCGACCGTAAACTGGTGTGGCGCACCAACGAGGGGTTCAACGTACAGCCGTTCTATCGACTTGAGGATTTGTCGAAGCTGACCCACCTGGGCAGTCTTCCCGGCGAGTATCCCTACGTTCGCGGCACACGCGCCGACAACGACTGGCTGGTGGCTCAGGCCGTACAGGGCGACACCCCCGAGGCTATGGCCGACCATATCCGCCACATCACCGACCGTGGCGTAGAGTCGCTGCGCGTCAAGTTGGGCAAGAATCCCGCCGAGGCCCTGAAGGTGATCCTCAAGGATGTTGACCTGAAGAAGACCGAAGTGAACATCGACTGCTGCCCCGGCAAGGCTGCCGAGGTTGCCGCCGTTCTGGTAGAAATGATCAAGGAGGCCGGTGCCGCCGACGCATTCCGCGGAGCCGTCAACTACAATCCCTTCCGTCGCCTGCTGAAGCACGGCCTGCCGTTCCCCAAGAACGCCGCCGAGGAGGGCCTGAAGGTGTACGAGGCTGTCAAGGATGTGAAGGGCCTGCGTTGCTTCGCAGTAGACTCCTATATGCTCAATAACGCCGGAGCGTTCATCACCCAGGAAATGGGCTATGCGCTGGCCTGGGGTGCCGAATGGCTCACCATGATGACGGAAGCCGGACTCAACGTCGATGAGGTGGCTCAGCGCGTCAAGTTCAACATGGGCATCAGCTCCAACTACTTCATGGAGATAGCCAAGTTCCGCGCCGGCCGTATGCTGTGGGCCGAGATCGTGAAGGCTTACGGACCGAAGGAGGACGACAGCTGCAAGATGTGGGTACACGCACTGACCAGCATGTTCAACCAGACTCTGTACGACTCGCACGTGAACCTGCTGCGTTCCATGACCGAGACCATGTCGGCCGCACTGGCAGGCGTGAATTCGATCGAGACACTTCCCTTCGACAGCTGCTATCAGACTCCCGACGAGTTCTCGGAGCGCATAGCACGCAACCAGCAGATCCTGCTGCGCGACGAGTCGCACCTCAACAAGGTGGTTGACCCTGCCGGAGGTTCATATTATATCGAGACGCTGACCGCCTCCATCGCCGAGCAGGCCTGGAAGCTGTTCAACGAGACCGAGGACGCCGGTGGCTTCGAGGCATTGCTGAAGCAGGGCGAGATCCAGAAGAAAGTGAACGAGAGCGGAACGAAACGTCACCTCGACGTGGCACGCCGCAAGGAGAACCTGCTTGGCACCAACCAGTTCCCGAACTTCAACGAGACGGCGCTGCAGAAGGTGCAGGGCGAGAGCTGCGGATGCGGATGCGGCTGCCACCACGACGAGCCGATAGACGGCGCCGTGGAGTGGCTCAACATGGACCGCGCCGCCAGCCAGTTCGAGCAGCTGCGTCTTGACACGGAGCGTTCGGGCAAGCGTCCCAAGGTGTTCATGCTCACCATCGGCAACCTGGCCATGCGTCTGGCACGCGCCCAGTTCAGCTCCAACTTCTTCGCCTGCGCCGGTTACGAGATAATCGACAACATCGGCTTCGAGACGGTGAAGGAAGGCGTAGACGCCGCCATCGCCAAGAACGCCGACGTAGTGGTGCTGTGCAGCAGCGACGACGAGTACGCCCGGTACGCCCCCGAGGCTTTCAAGGAACTGGACGGCCGCGCCATCTTCGTAGTGGCCGGAGCTCCCGCCTGCATGGACGACCTGAAGGCACAGGGTATCGAGAACTTCATCCATGTCAAGGTCAATGTGCTTGACACGTTAGTAGATTTTAACGCCAAACTCCTTAAATAGCATGCGTCCGAATTTCAAAGACATAGATATAAATAAAGTAGTGATCGCCAAGGATCACAAGCCCGCTGCGGCGCAGGAATGGATGACCGCGGAGCTGATTCCCGTGAAGCCCGTCTATACCGAGGCCGACCTGGAGGGCATGGAGCATCTGAATTTCGTGTCGGGTCTTCCTCCCTTCCTGCGTGGCCCGTACAGCGCCATGTACCCGTTGCGTCCCTGGACCATCCGTCAGTACGCCGGATTCTCCACCGCCGCCGAGTCCAACGCATTCTACCGCCGTAACCTGGCTTCCGGCCAGAAGGGTCTGTCGGTAGCATTCGACCTTCCGACTCACCGCGGTTATGACGCCGACCACGAACGCGTCGTTGGCGACGTGGGTAAGGCCGGTGTGTCCATCTGCTCGGTAGAGGACATGAAGGTGCTGTTCGACGGCATACCCTTGAACAAGATGTCGGTGTCCATGACCATGAACGGTGCCGTGCTGCCTGTGCTGGCGTTCTACATCAACGCCGGTCTGGAGCAGGGCGCAAGCCTCGAGGAAATGGCCGGTACAATCCAGAACGACATCCTCAAGGAGTTCATGGTGCGTAACACCTACATCTACCCGCCGGCATTCTCCATGAAGATCATCGCCGACATCTTCGAATACACGTCGAAGAACATGCCCAAGTTCAACTCCATCTCCATCTCCGGCTACCACATGCAGGAGGCCGGTGCTACAGCCGACATCGAGCTGGCATACACGCTGGCCGACGGTCTGGAGTATCTGCGCGCAGGTGTGAACGCTGGCATGGACATCGACTCGTTCGCTCCGCGTCTGTCCTTCTTCTGGGGTATCTCGATGAACTATTTCATGGAGATAGCCAAGATGCGCGCCGCACGTATGCTGTGGGCCCGGATCGTGAAGTCGTTCGGCGCCAAGAACCCGAAGTCGCTGGCACTGCGCACGCACTGTCAGACCTCCGGCTGGTCGCTGACCGAGCAGGATCCGTTCAACAACGTAGGCCGTACCTGCGTCGAGGCTATGGGCGCAGTCCTGGGCCACACCCAGTCGCTGCACACCAACGCGCTGGACGAGGCCATCGCGCTGCCCACCGACTTCTCGGCACGTATCGCACGTAACACTCAGATCTATATCCAGGAGGAAACCAACGTCTGCAAGGAGATCGACCCGTGGGGCGGCTCGTACTATGTGGAGAGCCTGACCAACGAGATCGCTCACCGCGCATGGGAGCACATCCAGGAGATCGAGAAGCTCGGCGGTATGGCCAAGGCCATCGAGACCGGTCTGCCCAAGCTCAAGATCGAGGAGGCCGCAGCGCGTACGCAGGCACACATCGACTCCGGCAGCCAGACCATCGTGGGCATCAACAAGTTCCGTCTGGACCACGAGGATCCCATCGACATCCTGGAGGTGGACAACACCGAGGTGCGCAAGGAACAGTGCGCCCGTCTGGAGGAACTGCGCAAGAACCGCGACGAGGAGGCCGTACAGAAGGCTCTGAACGACATCACGGAGGCCGTGAAGGATCCGTCGAAGGGCAATCTGCTCGACCTGGCCGTAAAGGCCGCAGGCCTGAGGGCGTCGTTGGGCGAGATCTCCGACGCATGCGAGGCTGTGGTAGGACGTTATAAAGCTGTAATCAAAACCATATCAGGAGTGTATTCCAACGAAGAGAAGGGTGATCCCGAGTTCGAGGAGGCCCGCCGCATGGTTGCCGACTTCGCCAAGCGCGAAGGTCGCCAGCCGCGTATCATGATCGCCAAGATGGGACAGGACGGTCACGACCGTGGCGCCAAGGTAGTGGCCACCGGTTATGCCGACTGCGGTTACGACGTGGATATGGGACCGTTGTTCCAGACACCCGCCGAGGCTGCCCGTCAGGCAGTGGAGAACGACGTGCACATCCTCGGTGTCAGCTCGCTGGCCGCCGGCCACAAGACGCTGATCCCGCAGGTGATAGAGGAACTGAAGAAACTGGGTCGTCCCGACATCCTGGTTACCGCCGGCGGTGTGATTCCGGCCCAGGACTACGACTTCCTGTACAAGGCAGGCGTGGCAGCCATCTTCGGCCCCGGCACACGCATCCCGAAGTCGGCCATCGAAATGATCCGTATCCTCAACGAGGACCGCGAGGCTTGACATATAGCCGCTGAAACATAGTGAGGACGCATCGGATTCCCGGTGCGTCCTCTGTTATATATGTGTGGACAGGGGCAATTTTAGCACCCCAGGAGCGTTAAAAAGTAGATGGAAAACGACAAACCGTTATACGAAATAATCGACGAAGACGAACTGCCGTATGCTTACGGTCAGGATGATCCGGACCGGCCCGCAGACCCTGAAGCGGACGGCGGTGAAAAGGAAAAGAGCAGCCCGTCGCGCATCAGTCTGCTGTGGCGTGTGATGCTCGGGCCTGCCACCGGATGGAAAGACCTGAAACGCGCCTCGCTGAAAAAGGAGTCCGTGGCTTCGGTATATTTTTATCCGTTGTGTGTGGCCGCCGCGCTCTCGCAGTTCGTCGATCTGATATACGAAGCCCACCAGTCGGTGCTGAAACTTATAGTCTCGGCGCTGGTGATATTCGTGTCCTATATATTCAGCTACATAGTGTTTCCCATATTGGGACGCCCTTTCCTGTGCGCTGAAGCCAACAAGACGCTGGAAACAAATTTCGGCCGTAATGCGTTGATGGTATTGTTCTCTACGCTGGCACTGTTTAAGGTGGCTTATAATGCCATACCGTTCATGGAGCCGGTGCTGGTGTTCCTGCCGCTATGGACCATCTATCTGATACACCGCCTCGTGCCCGTGATGCGTGTGCCTAAGGAAAAATGGGGTACAACCACGGTGATACTGAGTGTGCTGACGGTAGGACTCCCGATGTTCTGGCAGTGGCTTTTCGCTGTATTGCTGCCGGGCGTGTGAGGCTAAATTTGGAGATATGCGGCACTTTGTGTAATTTTGGACTGCAATGAAGGCAAAGGATATTAACATACAGAACAAGAAAGCGCGCTTCAACTACGAGATAGGCGACACATATACCGCCGGCATAGTGTTGACCGGAACCGAGATAAAGTCGATACGCGACGGAAAGGCGTCGCTGGTCGACTCCTACTGTCTGATTGAGAACGGTGAGGTATGGGTGAAGCAGATGAACGTGTCGGAATATTTCTACGGGTCGTACAACAATCACGTTGCGCGACGCGACCGCAAGCTGCTGCTGAACCGCAAGGAGATAGCCAAGCTGCAGAAAGCATCGGAGAATCCGGGCTTCACTATCGTCCCTCTGCGAGTGTTCATCAACGATCGCGGCCTGGCCAAGATGGTGATAGGAGTGGGTCGGGGCAAGAAGGAATACGACAAGCGTCAGACTATGCGCGAGCGCGACGACAAGCGTCAGCTGGACCGTCTGTTCAAGAAGTAAGAAGCGATGGCTCCGAGAAAGATAGAGCTGTTGTCGCCGGCGGCGAACCGGGAGGTGGCCAAGGCCGCGATCCTGAGCGGCGCCGACGCCGTGTATATAGGCGCCACAAGTCATGGCGCCCGCCATCGTGCCGCCAATTCAATCGAGGATATACGCGAGGTAGTGCAGTTCGCGCACACTTATCGCGCCCGTGTCTATGTCACGGTCAATACCCTGGTCTACGACAACGAGCTGGAACAGGTGCGCGAATTGATATGCCGTCTGTATGAAGCCGGAGTCGACGCGCTGATAGTGCAGGACATGTCGATACTGCGTATGGACATCCCGCCCATCGCATTGCACGCATCCACGCAATGCGACACGCGCACGCCGGACAAGGCCCGGTTCTTGGAATCCGTGGGCTGTTCGCAGATTGTGCTGGCACGCGAGCTGACAATACCCGAAATCAAGGATATATGCCATAATGTAACTGTGCCCGTGGAATGCTTCGTGCATGGCGCGCTATGCGTGAGTTATTCCGGACGTTGCGCGGCGAGTCAGACGTGCCTTGGACGCAGCGCCAACCGCGGAGAATGTGCGCAGATGTGCCGTATGCCCTACACGCTGCGCAACGCCGATGGCCAGGTGATTGAGAAGGACAAATATCTGCTTTCTTTGCGCGATTTAAATGCCTCGCCCCATCTGGAGGAGATGCTTGAGGCCGGAGCGTCGTCGTTCAAGATTGAAGGCCGGCTTAAGGATGTGGACTATGTCAGAAACGTCACGGCATATTACCGCAAGGCAATCGACGAGATTATAGCTCGGAATCCGGATCGCTATGTGCGCTCGTCGTTCGGCGAAAGTGTCATAAACTACACTCCGCGGCTTGATAAGAGTTTTAATCGCGGATTCACGGATTATTTCTTAGGCTCGCGCCGACCGGGCAGGATGGCGTCGCTGCTGACGCCCAAGTCGATGGGCGAGGAGATAACGGACATCTCGATGCTGCATAACGGCGACGGCATCAGTTTCTTCAACGCACGTGGCGAATACGAAGGGGTTAATGTGAACGGTGTCAGGAACGGCCGTATCATCGGCTCGCGCCCGTTCGAACTGCCCAAGGACGCGGTGATTCACCGCACCAACGACATAGAATGGAACAAACTAATGTCAAGCCGAACGCCCGAGCGCAAGCTGTGGGTGGACATGACAATAGATGAGGATAATCTTATACTTACGGACGAACGTGGACTGACGGCTACGGTATCGCTGCAGGGCGTAGCGAAAGACAAGGCCCAAAAGCCGATGCCGCCCGAACGGGTGTTAGGCAAGTTGGGCGCCACCGTTTACCGTCTCCGCAATTTAGAAAACCGGCTGAAGCCCGAAACATTCATTCCGGCCTCGGTGCTGACCGAGTTGCGCCGCAAGGGCACCGATATGCTGGACAGACTCAATATTGAGACATATCCGTTTGACCGTCGGCGTCCAGAGGATAAAACCGCCGTTTATCCTGACCGAAAACTTGACGCGCGTGGCAATGTCGCGAATGTGATGGCCTGTAAGCTCTACCAAGATCATGGCGTCGAGTCGATGGACATGGCCGTGGAAAAGAATCCCCGTTATGACGATGCCGTGATGACCACGCGCTACTGTATGCTCCGCGAATTGGGCGCCTGTCAGCGCGACTGCAAGGATCCCGCCATCCGCCGCCGCTTCAGGCAGCCCCTGACCATCACCACCGGGCCGCACACCTTCCGCCTCGCCTTCGACTGCGCCCGCTGCGAGATGTCCCTGTTCAAAGGCTGAATAATGTCCATTTATACTTCATGTCCCCAAAATATACAGAACTGACCATAAGCCGTGATTGCGGATACGTGATGAGAGGCATGGCCATCATGATGATAGTGTTCCATAATTTCTGTCATTTTATCCCCGGCGTAACGTTGGAAAATGAATTTGAATTCTATTCGGTTAACATCATCTCATTGCTGACTCCAAAGGCAACGGCATTGCAATGGTTCTTCGACATCATGTCGTTTTTCGGATGGTATGGCGTCCCTGTGTTCATATTTCTGACCGGGTATGGACTGGTGATGAAATATGAGCGTAATGGAACGCCGCTTGAAACAGGCCGATTTCTGCGGTACAACTATTTCAAACTGTTTTTCCTGATGCTTCCGGGAATAGTGACGTTGATTATAGCTACTTTGGCTTTTGCTCTTCCCTACGTTGATATAGACTCCAGATCTATAGCTAATTATATATGTCAGGCGAGTATGCTTCCCGATGTGGTCTATCCGTGGTGGAAACCGAATCCGGGAGTATTCTGGTACTTCGGACTGACAATGGAACTATACATTGTCTATGCGTTGTTGATTTACCATCGGCCCAAATGGTGGATGTGGGTATGTGTCGCACTCTCCATAGCATTGCAGCTTATCACGGCTCCGGAATCTGAAACGATGGCGTGGATACGTCATAATGTGACGGGATGGGCCACACTCCTTGCATTCGGTATTTTATACGGACGCACTCTCTGTATACGGCGCGATGTGGCCGCAACCATTGTTATCTTATCAGCATTGCTGATATTGCCGTCGATGTTGGACTGGATGACATGGCAGTTCTCCATACTGGCGTGTGTCGTACTTGCCATAGTCGTGGCCCGATGGTCAATGCGTATTCCGGGATGGAGGGATTTCTGGATATGGATAGGACGATTGAGTCCCATGCTGTTCGTGGCTCATCCAGTTGCCAGGATGATTATTCTGGAAATTTTCCAACCGCGGGACCCGGTTGCACTTCCCCTGGTCATTTACCTGTGCCTGATATTCCTGATGTCCTTGATTTTTCGATATATCACGAAAGCCTGCTACCGTCGCTGGCTAAAATAAGCCGGTGAAGGCTTTGGCGGAGAGGGTCGGGTCTACGGTGATTTCGAGCAGGTGACGCCCCGGAGCGAACAGCGAGGGGAGGACGGCGTGGAGGGCAGTCCCGGAGTCGGCGTGGAGGTAATTCCATCCGTAGGCATGGCACAGACCTTCCAGTGGCAGTTCACGTGGCGCGCACAGCATTTCTTCCCGAATCGGAAGCTCCGAGGTGGCGCTGATGCAGCGGAATATGCCGCCACCGCCATTATTAAGTACCACTATATTGAAATCGTCGGGCACAAGGTCCAGGCCCATTATCTCAGGGGCGTACGAAAATGACATATCGCCTGAAATCAGCATTGTCGGGCCGGCATAGCACACGGCGGTGCCTACGGCCGTTGCGTTGCCTCCCTCTATGCCTGATACACCCCGGTTGCACCAGCAGGCGTGCGGCATCGGCGCAAGACCCAGACAGGCATATCTGACCGCTGTTCCGTTGGAGAAGAACAGGTTGAACTTACGCGGCACGGCATTCAGCAATATATTCATGGCCTTCAGTTCCGACCACGGCGCGGAGCCGATATATTCCTCAGCCCGTTTTATGGCCTCCTGACGGGCATTGCGCCATGCCTCGGCGTAACCCGCAGCGCTGTTTTCGTCACGATACATACCGTGCCCTTTCATCCATTTTATAATAGATGCGAATCCTCGGAAAAACAGGGCCGGACCGGCGTCTACGTGTAGTGTCAATGACTGGTAGCTGTCCACGCCCGGGTCAGTGTCTCCAAGTGTCCAGCATTCCGCATCCGGACACGAGCGCAGAAACGTTTTGAGGCGCGACGACACGACGGCGCCTCCTATGGAAATGATGATGTCCGGCCGCAATGACCGTAGCGTATCTTCATCGGCAGCCAGAGCCAAGTCCGTGACGCAGGCGTCGGGATGTCCGACCGGATGCAGGTTCGACAGAGGTTCTGCGCAGATGGCTGTCTGTGGTAACTGAAGAAAGTCAGCCAGCGCTTTGTTGAGCCTTGAATCCGGGCTCATGAATCCCGCCACCACCAGTATCTTCTTGCCGGCCACTGTCTCGGCCAGTTCCCTGTATTGCGCCGGTGTCAGTGTATTGGGTCCTCCCAGCGTCTTTATTTTCCGCACTGAGTCGGAAGCCGAAGTCCCATCCGTCTCGGTTGTCTCTCCGATTGGCGCGTCTATCTGCACATTAACATGCACGGGGCCGGGGATGCCGGATGTCGCAGCTATCCACGCCTCGTTGGACACACGGTTCACGTACCATTCATATTCGGAACGGAATGCCGGGTTGCCGCATTCTACCGAATTACCGTCCGAGACGGGAATGTCGAAACTTTTCTTTATTATGTTCCGGAGTGCGCCCGGCTGGCACATGGTCTGCGAATCATTCTGGTCAATCCATCGGCGCGGTCTGTCGGCCGAAACCACGATTAGCGGCACATGGCGGTGGAACGCCTCGGCCACGGCCGGAGCGTAATTCAGCAGCGCCGTGCCTGAGGTGCAGCACAGCATCACCGGCCTGTTCGTGGCTATGGCCATACCCAAGGCCACGAACGCGGCGGTGCGTTCGTCGGTAACGACGCGGGATTTTATCAGCGGCCGTGCGGCTATGGCCATAAGCAGCGGAGCGTTGCGGCTGCCGGGGCTTACCACGGCATAGCGCAGCCCCTGTGCAGTCAGCACGTCAAGCAGCACGCGGCAGTTGGTTTTGGCTGTGTCCATATCAGGCATGACATGAGTTGATGATGTGCGCCATCTTCTCCATCAGGTCCGGTTTGTTCTCATTGGTTCGCAACGGAGCGCCGAGTGCCTTGCGTTTCAGCGACGACTTCAGCGCGCTCGACATCCCAGGCATGGATTGCTCCGCAACGATCTCCCAGCCGCACACATGGTTCAGGGTGCTGGATACGGCACTTTCGCCATCTGAATTGATATGTCCCTGTCCTATTTCCGTCATCGGCTCCACGCGGAAATAGACGTTGCCGGAATTGTCGGCCACGAAGCTCAACACGCCTTCATGGTCGTCGGCTATCGCTGCGAAACGAAGCGGCGACCGGGTGCCGTACTTTATCCTGGAGTTGGCACCCTTCTCGTATATCTCGGCCAACGGGATGCGCAGCGGCTCGCTGTTTTCATAACACATCACCAGATTGGCGTGCTCCATGTCGTGCGGTATGATCAGGCTCAGTATGCAGTCGCCCTCGCAATACAGGTCGGTCGGGCTGAATTCCACATTGCCTTTCTTGTCGAAGTATAGATAGCCGAACGGTTCGGAATACCCGTCCTCGTAATCATGCAGCACATTGGGGCGCCACGATGAGGTATAGGTGGCATCGGCCGGGGTGGATGAGGCGGATGTCTCGGCTGCGGATTCCAGGGTCTCGGGCCTGACTGCGTTTAATGAATCGGCTTCATGGGCTGCTTCGGCACGGGCTTCGGCTTTCAGGGCCTCGGCATGGAGGCGGCTGCGGTCCTCCAGTTCAGCCAGCTGGCGACGCCGGTCGCGCTTGAATTCCTCCTCGGCCTGTCCGGTGAAGTATTTGGTGGACTGACCGGACAGACGCACGTACAGGCGGTCCTTGTAATAAATCGGTTCAAGGCTCTTTTCGATGTCGAAGCGTATCACCACGCGCCCCTTCTCGCGGTTCAGCTCGTCGTCGTCGACCGACACCGAGATGCGTGCCAGGGCCGTGGGTCCGAAGTTGTCGGCCAGCAGGTTGTCGATGTACACCTGCAGCTTGTCGGCGTCCGTGATCTTATGCTGATGTTTGCCGGCCACAAGCGTATGCGTGCGGAAATATTCGAAGTCGTCGGGCAGACCCGCTGCGTATCCCTCGTTGTTCACGCCTAAGAACAGCGTGCCCCCCTCGGCGTTAAGGAATCCGGCTATGCGCGACAGAATGTGGTCCTGCTGGGCCATCGGGTCGGGATACATCTTCTGGCCGCGTGCCACGGCCGGATAGACTATGCTGGTCTTGAACTCGATGAATTTGGATTCCGAGCCGTAATATTTGCCAAGACGCGTGTCGCTCACCACATCCAGCGCGTTGCCTATTTCCTTGCGCAGACGCGAACAGATGTCGTCGGAATTGTCGCTCACGTCCGACATCATGTTGAACGACAGCACCATCCTCGCTATGGTGCGGTCCAGTTCCGACGATTCGGGATTCCTGGCTATCTCGTATAGTGCGGAGTTATAGCTTTCGTCGCCCATCCAGGCCACCATCTCCAGGCGACGGTACATGCTGGTGAGGATGGGTACCTTAAGGCTTTCCTGTTCCAGTTTGGAAAGCTCCGCGAGGTCGATGCGTTTGTTGGTGGCATAGTAATCGTGCATCAGCAGCAGCTCGGCATGTGTGGAAAGGGCATCGGCCTTCTCCTTGTCGTCGGCCATAAGGGCCAGGATGCGAGCCAGACGCAGATAGTCGTAAGCCTCCAGCAGATCCTTCTCGGCTATGGCGGCGTAGCGGATTATCTCTACTAATTCCTGCATGTCGTCGGGCAGAAGCTCGTCGTATTCCTCCTCCATCTGCCCGTCGCCGTCCATGTTCATGTCGTCGTCGCCGTTGAGCGACAGGGCGCGGAATATGTTCCTGAAGGCATCGGAGGTGGTGAAATTATCGGCATATTTATCCAGTTTCTCGGTGATATATCCGTTTATCACGCCCCCCGACACACTGTATAGCTTAACGTTGACTATGTCGCTGTTGCGTATGTCGAAACTGGAGTCCGCCTCGACGAACAGCCCGAATCCCTTCAGGGTCAGCGCGCTGAAATTGTGGCCTTCGGTTATGTTTTCGGCATTGGTGATTACGGCGCGGTATTCGGTGTTGATGTCCATGTTGTCGCGTACATATTCGCCGGCCTGTTCCAGCAGCGAGAAGTGGTATCTGCCGTCGTCGTCCACATCGGCCACAGTGGCGCGGAACTGCAGCGGCTTTCCGTTGGCGTCGTGCCAGCAAGTGTCGTCCAGGTATCTTACTCGATAGCCTACCACGTCCTTGCAGTCTATGTAGCCGGAGCCGTCCTCGTAGTCGTCGTCGATGATGCCGCACAGGAACCGGGGATTTCCCTGGTCGTCGTCACGCAGCATGGCATTGACCTCGATTGTCACCACGTCGCCCGGCTCGGCCTTGACGATGTAGTGGGGGCGGTCTGTCTGAACCGTGATCTCGTCGCGGCGGAACAGTTCGTGCTCTATGTCGTTCCACCATGAGTTGTGGTCGTTCATCCTCTTGATCTTGGAGCCGGACATACCCCTAATGCCCCCTATCATGATGGAGGGATGAAGCCACTGCATCAGCACGGAAGGCACGGCCTGTTCGGGGTCGCGCGTGGAGTCGTTGCGGGTCAGTTCCATCCCTTCGGGACTGATGGAGAGTTCCAGCTGTCCTGAGGTGAACCGATGGTTTCCGCGGATCAGCGACAATGGCGAGCTGATGGTGCGCGTGGCGGCCGCGGCCACCAGATACATCGGGTCGCGCAGCTGCGAATATAGCGGCTTGGTCAGCGAGGTGCATCCGAACAGGGCGCCTATGGCCTGGTTCAGCACGTTCCGGGTCCGGTTGGTGCTGAGCAGCGATATGTAACGGTAATAGTATGAATAAGTGCGGTTCAGGTCGGTGCCCGGCTTGGAGAGCAGGATCTTGAGCGCCGTGGCCGTTACTGCCGTGAGCACCTTCTCCTTCTGGCTGCGGGTCTCGGCCTGCGGGAGTCCGTCGATGCTGGCCGCCGCCTGCTGCAGATACATCTCGAACTGCTCCACGAACGCCGTGCGGAACGGCTCGCGTTCCCAGTTCTCGAGGTTGCGTGTGAAGATGCTCTGGAATATGCTGTTCAGATAGTCGCTGACCTTGTGCGGGTACAGGCGGAATATCATCATCATTACTCCGAACGCCTGGTCGGGATGATACAGATAGCCGGACTTCTCAAGCTTGGCGAATATGGAGCTTACGAACTCATCGAGCTTGTCGTTGCGCAGCAGACCCATGAACTGCTCGTAGGGCTGCACGGATTCCACCAGTGTTGTGATCTGCTGCTGCATCGACTTGCGTGCCTCGAACGCCAGACCCTCCAGAAAGTCGGAATCCTCCAGGAAGTACAGGGCACCGGCGCGTAACGCCGAAAGGAACTGGCTCACCTCCGAAATGCGGTATTTCAGCGTGTCGGCCGTCATTCCCCAGGGGAACGTGCTGAGTGTGAGGCGCATCTTGTTGATGAACCATAACGGGTTATGGTTGTCAAGGTCGCTTTTCAGGTATTCGTAATCCGGGCCTGAGGTCCATAATTCGCGGATGAAGTTTACTAAAGTGGAGGACAACCCTAATTTCTCGGCCAGTGATTTGGGCTCATAGAAAGGCAGGCGCGCGCTGTCGTTGTCGAAACGCACGATGCAGCCCGCTTTGCTGAGCGACTGGAACTTACAGCTCGCCTTCTGGCCCTTCTGCAACATGGCGTTGCGGTCGTGTATGCTGAATATAAGGCCGTTGCTGTCCACAACCTTGAATTTGTCGTGCATACGGTCCAAAGGTACGTAAGTCACGGTGCATTCTATGCTTTCGCCGCGTCGGAACGTGTCGTTGTAAAGCTCGTAAATAATGGCGGGCAGATGCTGTTTCACTGTCACAGTGCCGTTATAGGAGATTATGATGCGACAAGCGATATATTCCGGCAATTGGTATTCGGGTTCCTTCTGGAAAGGCAGTTTCGGCACCTGGACCGTTTCATTCAGGCCGTGGACGGAGCCGGTCTTGATGTTAATGAATTCGGGGTCTGTCACCGACCTGTCTACTTCGAAAAGTACGATTTCTCCTTTTTTGAATGCCATGATGGGTTTGTTTTTGGGGTTGATAATTAAAATGGAGCGGAGCTCCAAAACGGAACGGCTCCGCGCGGGAGGAGAGAGGAGAGGAAAGGGGGGAGGAAAAAGAGGGAGAGAAAGAGTGAGAGGAAAGGGGGGAGGAGAAGTGAGGAGAAGGAGAGAGAGTGAGAGAGAGAGAGGAGAGTGGGGGTCAGAGCGCGGGGGCCTTGAAGCGGAGAGGGGTGTAGCCGAGCAGGAAGGCGGAGGCGGCCATGCGTTTCTTGCCGGCGGGCTGCAGCTCCACAATTTCAAGCCAACGGTCGGAAGTGGCCACGAGAAGACGCTTCTTCTCGATGCGCACGTCGCCGGGCACAATGCCGGTGTTATCATCGCTGCCGGTGCTGGGCTCGTCGGTCAGCGCGGTGGTGTAAATCTTGACGTCCATGGGGGCGTGGTTCAGCAGCTCAAGCGCCGAGTAGGCGGCGGGATACGGCGACAGGCCGCGCACCTGGTTGTGTATCTGCGCTGCCGGTCGATCCCAGTGTATGGCCATATCTTCCTTGAAAATCTTGGGAGCGGGAATGAATTCCCCTTCGGGCTGCGGGATGGGCTTTACGCATCCGTTCTCGATGTCCCGGACGGTCTTCGACACCATGTCGGCGCCCAGGACCATGAGGCGGTCGTATACCGTGCCGACGTTGTCCTCGGGCAGGATGTCGATGCGCTGCCGGTCGATGATGGAGCCGGTGTCGATGTCGTGGTTCAGGAAGAATGTGGTGACTCCGGTTTCGGTCTCGCCGTTCATTATGGCGCGGTTGATGGGAGCGGCGCCACGGTATTTGGGCAGCAGGGCCGCGTGGAGATTGAACGTGCCGTTGTGAGGCATGGCCCATACGGCTTCGGGCAGCATGCGGAAGGCTATCACCACGAACAGATCGGCCTGCAGCGACTGTAGCTCGGCCAGGAATTCGGGATTCTTCAGCTTCTCCGGCTGCATCACCTTCAGACCGTGCTTCACGGCGTATTTCTTGACGTCGCTCTGAATCAGCTTATGGCCGCGTCCGGCTATCTTGTCGGGCATAGTCACCACGGCGGCTATCTCATGACCGTCTGCCACCAGTCGGTCAAGACTCGGCACCGCAAACTCCGGTGTTCCGAAAAATACGATCTTCATAATTCTATGTCAATGAACGGCCCGGTGCTTATTCCAGCACAGGTCCGTATCCTTCAATTATTCTGTTGTTAACGTTACGCTGTATGGCTTCATGCACGAACCGCTTGGCGCGCCCGACGGCTTCCGCCATATTCAGGCCGTGGCCCAGATATGAGGCGATGGCCGAACTGAGCACACATCCGGTGCCGTGCAGATTGGGCGATGCGATTCGCGGAGTGGTGTATTGCTGAAGCAATTCCGAGCCGCGATAGAGGGAGTCGGTGCAGACGTCGCCGTCGGCGTCGCCGCCCTTCAGCAGGAGGTAAGGGGAGAGGGTATTCAATGGCCTTCCGGCCATTGCGCGGAATAAAGAGGCTTCCTTAACGTTCGGGGTGATTAAAGAGGCGAGAGGGAAAAGGAAACGGATCATGGCACGGGCGGTGTCGTCGCGGCGGTCTATAAGCCGGCCGGCGGCGGTGGGTGCCAGCACCGGGTCTATGACTACGTTCCGGAGGTTGTGCCGGCGTATGGCTTCGGCTACGGTTTCTACTGTTTCCGGGGTGGGGAGCAGTCCGATTTTCACGGCATCGGGCCGTGCGGCTTCCACGGCGGCGTCAATCTGGTCACGTAACAGATCCGGGTGCGTGGGATTGATTGACTTGACGCCGTGCTGGTTCTGCACGGTCAGGGCGGTGATGCAACTGAGAGGGTAGGACCCGGTGCGCGCGCACGTGCGTATGTCGGCGCTCATGCCGGCGCCTCCCGTGGGATCCATCCCGCTTGTCAGCAATATCACCGGAGTCTTGGACATGGTCAGGAGTTTTGTTCCGTTGCCTCGGTATTGGGCTGAGGCAGTGCCGAAGCTATTTCCCGGCGGCACTGTTCCATCAGCGCCTTGGTGTTGAATCCGCGCTCGCCGGGCCATATCGGTTTGTGGATGGTCATGCGGATATGCGAGGGGGTCATCAGATAGGAGTATCGGGGCATGGCGCGGAAACTGCCGTCGATGGTGATGGGCACCACCGGCAACTTGAACTCGCCTGCCAGCATGAACGCGCCCCGCTTGAAGGCTGTCATATTGCCGTCCCATGTGCGGCTTCCTTCGGGGAATATCACCAGCGACATGCCGCCCTTCAGGGTCCCTTCCGATTCCTGAATGGTGCTCTTGATGCCGGCGATGCTGCTGTCGTCCACCATGATGTGTCCCGCCTTGCGGCAGGCTGCTCCCACCATGAAGATGCTTTCCAGCTCCTTCTTCATCAGCCACTTGAAATTGTGGTTCAGGAATCCGTAGATGGTCCAGATGTCGTAGGCTCCCTGATGGTTGGCCACGAACACGTACGATTGCTTCGGGTCGATGTTCTCGCGGCCACGTACCGTAACGCGCATCAGGTAGAGCGCGCACGTCACCTGCGACCATATCTTGGCCGGCCAGTAGCCCCAGAAATCGCGGTTGCCCAGCCAGCAGCCTGCCAGCGTGATGGCGGCTGTGAGCAGGGTCAGCACCACAAATATAGGGGTGGCTATGAATATTTCATAAAATATGTAGAGGCCGCGCAGCATCCACTGCCACGCGTTGCGATGCGGCCCCGCGGCTCGCACGGGAGGTCTCTGTTCCATTATTGTCCTATTTTCTAACCTTTTCTATCGTTTTCTATCGTCTATGAACCGACATTACAAAATTAAGTCATTTTCGCGAAAAATCAAAGCAATTAAGACATATTAAGACTCCGGGACAACATATTAAGACTCCGCCTCGCCATTGGAGCGGGACGGAGCCTTGACGACCGGCCGGAGCCGGATGCGGTTCAGTTGTTATTCCTCGTCGCCGGGGGCGATGAGCTTGTAGCCCTTGCCGTGGATGTTGATGATCTCGACGGCGGGATCGTCCTTCAGCAGCTTGCGGAGCTTGGTGATGTACACGTCCATGCTTCGGGCGTTGAAGTAATTGTCGTCGATCCAGATGGACTTCAGCGCGTAGTTGCGCTCCAGTATCTCGTTCATGTGCTGGCACAGCAGTGACAGGAGCTCGCACTCCTTGGTGGTCAGCTTCTGCACCTTGCCGTCGCACAGCAGGGTCTGTTTCTGGGTGTCGAACGTGTATTTGCCAATCTGGAACACGGTCACGTCCTTGTCCTTCTTGCCGCGCACGCGGCGCAGAATGGCTCCGATACGCGACACAAGTTCCTCCATGGAGAAGGGCTTCGGGATGTAGTCGTCGGCTCCGATCTTGAAGCCCTGCAGCACGTCCTCCTTCAGGTTCTTGGCCGTCAGGAAGATGATGGGCACGTCGCGGTTCACCGCACGTATCTCCTGTGCCAGCGTGAAGCCGTCCTTCTTGGGCATCATCACGTCGAGAACGCACAGATCGTATTTCCCTTTCAGGAACGCTTTGTACCCCTTGTCACCGTCATTGCACAGGTCGGCGTAGAATCCCTTGGCCTGCAGAAACTCGCGCAACAGCATACCCAGATTCTCGTCGTCCTCGCAAAGAAGTATTTTTAGTTTCTCATTCATATCGTAGTCGGTGTTTATTTTATAATTATAACAATTAAGTATTAAAATATATTTATCGGTGTCAGATTTTATACAGAATTATTAAGAAGCGCCCTGCTGTTGCTGAGCCAGCGGGAGCTTGATAATGAATGTGGAGCCTTCGCCGGGCGTTGATTCCACCGTGATGGATCCGTGGAAGGCGGTTATCATTTTCTTGACGTATGCCAGACCGAGTCCGAAGCCCTTCACGTCGTGACGGTTGCCCGTCGACACGCGGTAGAACTTGTCGAATATGCGCTTCAGGTCATCTTTGTGGATGCCGATGCCGTTGTCCCTGACGCGAATCTCCAGATGCCGGTCGTCGGGATTGCCCGTTGTTACCGACAATTTCGGCTCCACGTCCTCGCGGCTGTATTTCAGGGCGTTTTCCAGCAGATTGTGTATCACGTTGGTAAACTGTAGCTGGTCTACGTGGATGTCGGAGTCCGTAGCCTCCAGGTCGGCGAACAGTGTGCCTCCCTGACGCTCCACCTTGAGCTTGAAGTTGGTCACTACGTTCTCGATTATCTCGTTGGCGTTGACATCGGTGAATTTCAGGGAGCTTTCGGCATTGTCAATCACCGAGAGGTGCAGCACCTTCTCCACCTGGAAGCGCAGACGCTTCGATTCGTCGGATATGACACCGGCCAGGTGCTTGATCGATTCGGGCGACTTGCGCACCGACGAGTCCTCCAGCATCTGCGCCGCCAGCGATATGGTGGCTATGGGTGTCTTCAGCTCGTGCGTCATGTTGTTGACGAAGTCGGTCTTCATTTCCGTCAGCTTCTTCTGTCTGAAGGCCAGTATCACGGTGTAAAGGAACACCACCAACAGTATCGCCGAGAATGCCAGCGACGGGATGATGAACCGTACGGAGCTGAATATGTAGTTGTGCTTGTTGGGGAATTCCACGCTGAGGCGGTACGAGACGTCGGTGTTTCCGAACAGCGGTATGGAATAGATGTCGTCGACTTTGGGGTCATAGTCGGATGTGGCGTATATCTCGCGGCCGCCGGCCGTGTTGACGGAAAACGCAAAGGGAAGGTTCACGCCGTTATTGGCCAGTTCGGTCGACAGGCAGTTGCGCAGCACGGTCGAGTCCGCGCGCTGCATCACGGGACGCGAGCCGGAGTCGCGCAATATGTTGAGTATCACTTCCGCCAGCAGTCCCTTCTGATACAGGTACTGGCTGCGTATCACCTCCTGCATCGTGCCGTAATGCGAGCTTACCGAGCCTGTGGCCGACGGGAAGGTGAGCGACAGGGGAGCGCTCTGCTCCCTGGTCATCTGGCTGTCGGTGCTGCCGGTATTGTTGATGTCTTCGTAAAAGCTTGACTCTATCACGTTGGCGTCTTCCTGCAGGAAGTGCAGCGTCTCCTGGCGGTCCATGAACTCCGAAGTGGCGTACAGCGAGCGCATCACACCCTCCGAGAACTGCTCCTCGCGCATCTTCACCATATTTTCAAGATACATGATCTGAAAATACAGCAGAGTGCCGAAAGTAATGGCCATCAGTATGGTAAGTATCCAGATTAAAGATCTTTTCATATAGTCACTCCCCTTACAAGCCCTGAAAATTTAGATTGTTAATTAACAATTCGGGGCAAATTTAACAATTAAATATGAAAATTGCAAATTTTCTTGATTTCTCCCGATTTCTCGGGAGAAATCCCGAGAAATCCCGATTAATCTTGATTAATCCCGATCAGTCCGGTTAAATCCCGTCTATGCGTCATTGATCCCGCATCGGTTTCCTAAGGTATTAACAAAATTTTACATTTAAAGTTCGACACCCCCGGCGCGTATCAGAGCATCCCGGAGTAAACAATAAGTCTCATGCCACGTCGTTTTATATTATAATGCAGATACTCAGAACATCCCTTATAATTATCATATCGTTGCTGACGGTGCTTCTCGCCGGCTGCAAACATTCCAAGAGCGAGCCGGAACCGGAGCCTCAACCAGTCAATCCGGATGGCGTCACGATAGTGTATGCCATTAACAAAAGTTCGTTGTCCGGCAATTTCATGCAGGACACCGCAGAGATGAAGGCTGCAATGGTTAGCGTTGATATGTCGCGTCAACGTCTGTTGGTCTATCTGACAGAATCGACATCCAAGACGGCTCTGTACGAGCTGCAGCAGATCGGGAAGAAGAAAGTGCTGACCTGGCGAAAGGTGAAGGAGTATGACCGCCAGCAGACATCCACGGCTCCCGCCGTGATGAAGCGCGTCATATCCGATGCGCTCAGCGTCTATCCCGATGCCGGACACTCATTGATATTCTGGGGTCACGGCACGGCGTGGACTCCCGGTTTCAGCGATCACGAGACACGCAACGGCGACCCCGCCAATATCCCTGCTCAGCATAGCTATGGCGGAGAATATGGGGATGACCCCAGAAATCCCGAATGGGCCGAAATAACCGACATTGCCGATGCCATTCCCGACGGCGCGTTTAAGACCATCTGGTTCGACTGCTGCTATATGTCGTCGATCGAGGTTGCATACCAATTGCGCCACAAGACCGATATGTACGTGGCATATCCCACAGAGGTATGGGAATACGGGCTTAACTATGACGGTGTGCTGCCTTTTATCATGCGCGAGAATCAGGACTTGATCGGAGCAGCCGCGAAGTTCTATTCATATTATAATGATAAGAACGATGCTGTGACGGTGTCGGTGATGGATATGAGCAAGATTGAGGCCGTGGCCGAGGCCACCCGCGCGCTGATGCAGCAGAATCCCGACGAAATCGGCAAAGTGACGGGAGTATCTAATTATCGCCGTGGAGGCACTTACGGCTATTACGACATGATGCAGCTGTTGAAGCTGAAGGATCAGGGCGAGTTATGGCAGAGCGTTCAGGACAGTATGAATCGTTTTGTGATATATCATGCCGAATCGTCGAAGGATTTCAACAACTGTCAGTGGGTGCAGACGCCTCTGTGCGGCGTGAGCATGCACAGCCTCGGCGAGTATGGTCAGAAGGAAGCGGACCACGAGCCCTTCTACCGCACCCTCGACTGGTACAAGGCCGTCTACGAGCAATAGAGGCGCGGGCTTAGAGCATTGACTGGATGAAGTCGTTGAGGTCGACGTCTTTGGGGAGGTTGAAGCGGGTGCGGAGGCGGTAGCGCGAGGTGGCCACGCTGTCGCGCGATATACCCAGGGCCAGGGCTATCTCTTCGTTGCGGCGCCGCAGTGCGATAAGCATACACAGCAATTCGTTGCCTGAGGTCACGTCCGGATACTTCTTCCTCAGATTGTCGATAAAGCCGGGGTGCAGGTCGTTGAAACTCTTGCGGAACCGTTTCTCATCCTCCTTTTCAAGCAATATGGCCGGCAGCGCTTCGGACGTATTGGTATTCGCGTTGCTTTCAGCCTGTCTCCGGTTCAGATCCTCGATCTTGGTATTGAGGGCGATGCGTTCGGCCAGCAGTGTGTCGATGTTCTGTTGCGTAAGCAGTTGCTTCTGTTTATGGTTGCGCGAGCGCATCATCAGGAATACGACAAGTCCCGCCACGACGAGCAGACCGATTACGGATATCAGGATGGTACGTTGCTGACGTGTCCGCAGTTCGGACTGCAGCACTGCGGTCTCGCGTTTCAGCTGCGAGGTGCGGTACTTGAAATCCATACCGAGCAGGAGATTGCTGCGGAGTTCCTCATTGATGCTGTCATGCAATGCGGCAGTCTCGGGATAGATGTCAATCAGCTTTCGGTCGCCAGCCATGGCGTAGGCGCGTGCCAGATACTGCAGGCTCCATTCCAGGCTCTCGCGGTCGTTATCGGCTCGATAACCCGCTACGGCGTCTTCCATCATCGGGATGCCTTTCGCGTAGTTCCCTTCAAGAACGTGTGCATATCCAATCAGTAACCGGCTTACGGAATAATCGGGATTGATGCGTTCCAGCGTCCTGCGCGCCGATGCGATCGAGTCCGGAGCATACTCCGGATGCTCAAGATAGAACACCGCCTCGAAGGTGCGGTTATGCCTTAAGTCATTACGGCGCCATTTCTCGTTCTCGACAAGCGAGCATGACTCTACTGCACGGTGAAGGCATATCAGCTGGGAGTCGAGTTGATTGGTTATCTCGTATGTCATGCCGCGCATGCGCCACAGGTCCTGAAGTCGTTCCGGGACCTTGGCTTCGGCTATGGCCATGGCGCGCGAGTTGGCGGCTTTGGCTTCCTCGAACATACCCATGCGCTGGTACAGGTTGCCTATGTTGCCCAATAGCCGTACGGCGCCTTCGGGATTGATGCTGTCGGGATGCATCGTCTCCAGCGAATCGGCAGCGGCCTGCAGCAGCGTCAGGCCTTCGATATAATGTCCGTCGCGGCACAGTTCGCGGCCGCGTTCGGACAATTGTTCGAACGTCGCGTGAGTGTCTTGTCGCGTTTGTATCCTGTTGCAGGCGCCGGTCACGGCGAGAAGCACACAGGCTATTGCCATTGCAATGAGTCTCATAAAACAAAATTACATTAAACATACGAAAAAAACAAATTCATTTGTTTGTTCACGATGGGCTTTTGTTGTTTGCGGAGTGAGATTTTTTTCGTATCTTCGCAAAAAATAACAACAAAAACCATGAAGCGCATCACACTTGACAACCAATGGCCTGATTACCCCTCATTCGCGGAGGGAATCAGGCGTGCTCCCGACCGTGGATATACCCTCGACAAAGCCAAGACCAGATTAGCCCTGCAGAACGCCCTGCGCTATCTGCCGCCCGAACTGCACGAACGCGCCATCCCCGAGTTCTTAGAGGAACTTAAGACGCGCGGCCGCATCTATGCCTACCGTTTCCGTCCCGAAGGGCGCATCAAGGCCAGACCCATAGACGAATACAAGGGCAACTGTATCGAGGGCAAGGCTTTCCAGCTTATGATAGACAATAACCTGGACTTCGAGGTGGCCCTCTATCCATACGAACTGGTGACATACGGCGAGACCGGCCAGGTGGCGCAGAACTGGCTGCAGTATCGTCTGATAAAGAAATATCTGGAGGAACTGACCGATCACCAGACATTGGTGGTGGAGTCGGGTCATCCGCTGGGCCTGTTCCCGTCGCGTCCCGACGCGCCGCGCGTCATCATCACCAACGCCATGATGGTGGGTATGTTCGACACTCAGCACGACTGGCACGAGGCCATGCAGCTGGGCGTGGCCAACTACGGCCAGATGACCGCCGGCGGCTGGATGTATATCGGCCCTCAGGGTATAGTGCACGGCACGTTCAACACCATCCTGAACGCAGGCCGCATGAAATTAGGAGTGCCCGAGGATGGCGACCTGAAAGGCCACATTTTCGTATCGTCCGGCCTGGGCGGCATGAGCGGCGCACAGCCCAAGGCAGCCGAGATAGCCGGCGCCGCCGCAATCATAGCCGAAGTTGACCTGTCACGCATCGACACCCGCCGTAATCAGGGTTGGGTGCAGGAGGTGACCGACTCCATCCCCGAGGCTTTCCGCATGGCGCGCGAGGCAATGACCCGCAAGGAGCCGATTTCAATTGCCTATCACGGCAATGTGGTGGACCTGCTGGAGTATGCGGTGGAACACAACGAGCATATAGAACTCCTCAGCGACCAGACCAGCTGCCATGCCGTTTACGACGGCGGCTACTGTCCCGTATCGCTCACGTTCGACGAGCGCACCCGGATGCTGCACGAGAATCCCGAACAGTTCCGCAAGGAAGTGGATGAGTCGCTGAAGCGTCATTTCGAAGCCATCAAGGCTCTCGTGGCCCGCGGCACATACTTCTTCGACTACGGCAACGCCTTCATGAAGGCCGTGTACGATTCGGGCGTGAAGGAAATTTCGCGCAACGGCGTGGACGACAAGGACGGCTTCATCTGGCCCAGCTATGTGGAGGACATCATGGGCCCGATGCTGTTCGACTACGGCTACGGTCCTTTCCGCTGGGTATGCCTCAGCGGAAAGCACGAGGACCTGGTCAAGACCGACCACGCCGCCATGGAGTGCATCGACCCGGACCGCCGCGGACAGGACCGCGACAACTACAACTGGATACGCGACGCCGAGAAGAACGCGCTCGTAGTAGGCAGCCAGGCCCGCATCCTGTATCAGGACGCCATGGGGCGCCTGCGCATAGCCTTGAAGTTTAACGAAATGGTGCGCAACGGCGAGGTAGGCCCCATCATGCTGGGCCGCGACCACCACGATGTGAGCGGCACAGACTCACCCTTCCGCGAGACCAGCAACATCAAGGACGGCTCGAACGTGATGGCAGACATGGCCGTGCAGTGCTTTGCCGGCAACTGCGCCCGCGGCATGAGCCTTGTGGCCCTGCACAACGGCGGCGGCGTAGGCATAGGCAAAGCCATAAACGGCGGCTTCGGAATGGTGTGCGACGGCTCGGAGCGTGTTGACGAGATACTGAAACGCGCCATGCTGTGGGACGTGATGGGCGGTGTGGCCCGCCGCAGCTGGGCCCGCAACCCCAACGCCATGGAGACCGTGCGCGAATGGAACGACACTCAGGGCGACCGTGGCTTCATGATCACCGAGCCTTATATCGTGAATGACGAACTTCTTGACAAATTAGACATCTAATGGCCGTAGTCCTATGAAGAAGATAATAGAATGTGTGCCCAATTTTTCAGAGGGGCGCGACAAGGCGAAGATAGACGAGATTGTAAAGGCGATAGAGCAAGGCGGCGACGTCCGCGTGCTTGACGTTGACCCGGGCGAGGCCACGAACCGTACGGTAGTGACCTTCGTGGGCGAGCCGGAGGCGGTGTGCGACGCGGCGATAGCCGGAATGCGCAAGGCCGCCGAGCTGATAGACATGCGCACGCATCACGGCGCGCACCCGCGTATGGGTGCCACCGACGTGCTGCCGCTGATCCCCGTGTCGGGCATTACCCTGGAGGAATGCGCCGAACTGGCACGCAAGCTGGCCGAACGCGCAGCCACGGAGCTGAACATACCCTGTTACAGCTACGAGGCCGCGGCTTTCACACCCGAGCGCAAGAACCTGGCTGTTTGCCGCGAAGGTGAGTACGAAGGTCTGCCCGAACGCTTAGGTCACGAGGGTAAGGGTCCCGATTTCGGCGACCGCCCGTTTGACGAGGGAGTGGCGCGTACCGGATGCACAGCCGTAGGTGCACGCGATTTCCTTATTGCCGTGAACTTCAACCTCAACACCACCAGCACGCGCCGCGCCAACGCCATAGCATTCGACGTGCGCGAGAAGGGACGCCCCAAGCGCGAGGGAGGCAAGCTGACCGGCAAGCCGATGAAGGACGAGAACGGCAACACCATAATGATTCCCGGCACGTTGAAGGGTACCAAGGCCATAGGATGGTACATAGACGAATACGGCATCGCCCAGGTGTCGATGAACATAACCGACATGAAGGCCACACCGCTGCATCGCGCTTTCGACGAGGTGAGCCGTGCCGCCATGGCCCGCGGTCTGCGCGTCACCGGTACGGAGATAGTCGGTCTCGTACCCAAGTCGGCCATACTCGATGCCGGCAAGCATTACCTCAGGATGCAGAACCGTTCGCTCGGCATCCCGGAGAACGAAATCATCAAGATAGCAGTCAAGTCGATGGGACTGGACGACCTCAAGCCGTTCAAGCCCGAGGAGAAGATAATAGAATCGATGTTGGGAGGCCATAAGAAGGGCCTTGTCGACATGACCCTGACGGAGTTTGCCGACGAGACGTCGAGCGAATCGCCGGCACCCGGCGGCGGCTCTATCTCGGCCTACATGGGAGCGTTGGGCGCAGCTCTCGGCGCTATGGTGGCCAACCTGTCGGCCCACAAGGCCGGATGGGACGACCGCTGGGAGGAATTCTCCGATCAGGCCGTCAAGGGCCGCGAGATCCAGGAGAAACTGATGCACCTGGTCGACGAGGACACCGACGCCTTCAACCGCATCATGGCCGTGTTCGCCATGCCCAAGGGTACGCCCGAGGAGAAGGAGGCCCGCAGCGCAGCCTTGCAGAAGGCCACGCTCTATGCCACCGAGGTACCCCTGCGCACCATGCGCGAGTCGTTCCGGGTATTCGAACTGGTAAAGGCTATGGCCCTCAACGGCAACCCCGCTTCGGTGAGCGATGCCGGAGTAGGAGCGCTCGCCGCACGTGCAGCCGTGTTCGGTGCGTGGCTTAACGTCAGAATCAACGCCGCCGGACTCAAGGACCGCGAACAGGCCGACAAGCTGCTGAAGGAAGCTGCCGACATCGCCGAAAAGGCTAAGAAGGAGGAAGCCGAGGTGCTGGATATAGTAAATCAGAAAATATCTTAAGAGCTTGTTTAATAATAAATGTTGACGGCAGGGTCGCATGTCTTGAGCTGATTTTCGTTCTGTGACGAAGGAGTGTACTGGACGTACACGACTGAGGAACAGGACAAAAAGCGGCCAAGACATGCGAGTCTGGGGTAACTTCAATAATTTTATATGATAATGAATATTTCATTTAGAGGTGTTAACAATAGTGAAAAGATGAATAAATATTACCAAGACCTGTCAGACATCGGCATCTTTCCGTCTGCTCTTCGGTCGTTATGGAACCCCATAACTCCCTCTTCGCAAACGAAAATCTGCCTGATGTCTGACAGCCCTGCCATTAACATTTATTATTAAATAAGCTCTAAGACCATAATGAGAAGACTGGTCATAACCAACGCCAATATATACACGCCCGTCGGCACCGCAGGAAAACGCGGTGTCGAAATGGGTGATATATTGCATATCGAGAAGGGCGGAATCATCATCGAGGACGGGATAATCCGCTGGGTCGGTCCGGACTCGGAGATGCCGGAGCCTGAGGGCCATGTACGCGACGAGGTGTATATGGACGCCTTAGGACGCGCCGTGTTGCCGGGATTCGTCGACAGCCACACGCACCTGGTGTTCGGCGGTTATCGCCCGGAGGAGTTCGGCTGGCGGCTGAAAGGGGACACGTACATGAGCATCATGGAGCGTGGCGGTGGCATACAGAGCACCGTGAACGCCACCCGCGCCGCATCGGCCGAGGAACTGCGCGAGAAAGCGGAATGGTACCTTGACGAGATGAGCGCAATGGGCGTCACCACCGTGGAGGCCAAGAGCGGCTACGGTCTGGACACCGAGACCGAGGAAAGGATGCTGCGCGTCATCAAGGGGCTTGCCGAGGATCCCGAACGCAAGGTGGATGTGGTGTCCACATTCCTGGGCGCACACGCAGTGCCTAAGGAATACAAGGGACGCACCGCCGAGTATGTGGACCTGATTATTAAGGAGATGTTGCCGCGCTTCCGCGACATGGCGGAGTTCTGCGACATATTCACCGAGAAGAACGTGTTTGAGCTGGAGGACTCGCGCCGACTGCTTGTGGCCGCCCGCGAGGCAGGTTACAAGCTGAAGATGCACGCCGACGAGATAGTGTCGTTGGGTGGCGCCGAACTGGCCGCCGACCTGCACGCTGTCTCGGCCGACCATCTGCTGCACGTCAGCGACGAGGGAATACGCCGTATGGCCGAATCAGGCACCGTGGCCACGCTGCTGCCCCTGACGGCCTTCGCGCTGAAGGAGGAATACGCCCCGGCCCGTAAGTTCATAGACGCCGGATGCGCCGTGGCTCTCGCCACCGACCTGAATCCCGGCTCATGCTTCTCAGGCTCAATACCGCTGACCATCGCCTTGGCGTGCATCTACATGAAGATGAGTGTGGAGGAGACGCTGACGGCGCTTACGCTGAACGGTGCGGCCGCCATTGACCGCGCTGACCGCATAGGCAGCATCGAGGCCGGCAAGCAGGGAGATGTGGTGATTTTGCACTTCGACACGCTCGACGCACTCCCTTACTACGTGGGTATGAACTGCGTGGATGTGACAATAAAGAACGGAATAATACTATAAGGACATGTCAGAACATAAGATATATGAAGTGGGCAGCGGCGAGCTGACCTATGACGAAATAGAGAGAATACTTAAGGAAGGCAAGGAGCTGCGCCTTTCGGAAGCCGCCCGCAAGCGGATAGAGCATTGCCGCTCGTACCTGGACCATAAGACGGACCATGACACCGAGCCGATATACGGCGTGACCACAGGATTCGGTTCGCTGTGCAGCAAGCACATTAGCCGCGACGAGCTGTCGACCCTGCAGGAAAACCTGGTAAAGAGCCACAGCTGCAGCGTAGGCACGCCGGTAAGCCCGGAGATAGTGAAGCTGATGCTGCTGCTCAAGGCGCACGCCCTGTCGATGGGCTTCAGCGGCGTACAGGTGTGCACGGTGGAGCGCATTATCGACATGTACAACAACAACGTGCTGCCCGTGGTGCGCGACCGCGGCTCGCTCGGCGCCAGCGGCGACCTGGCTCCCTTGGCCAACCTGTTTCTGCCGCTGATAGGCGAGGGGGACGTGTGGATGGACGGCGAACAGGTGCCGGCCCGCAAGGCTCTGGAGAAATATGGCTGGGAACCGATCAGGCTGAAGAGCAAGGAGGGTCTTGCGCTGCTGAACGGTACGCAGTTCATGAGCGCCAACGGCATCAAGGCGCTGATAGACGGCTGGCACATGGTGAACTGCTTCGACCTGTTCGGTGCCATGTCGCTCGAGGCCTTCGACGGCCGCATAGAACCCTTCTTAGATTGCATACAACAGGTGCGCCCGCATCCCGGACAGATAGAGACGGGCCGTGTTTATCGCGCGCTGCTGAAGGGGAGCGAGATAATAGCGCGTCACAAGGAGCATGTGCAGGATCCCTATTCGTTCCGCTGCATCCCGCAGGTGCACGGCGCCATCAAGGACGCAATGCTTCACGTGACGGACGTGCTGCATATCGAGATCAATTCCGTAACCGACAATCCTACCGTATATCCGGACGAGGATATGGTGGTGTCGGGCGGCAACTTCCACGGCGAGCCGTTGGCACTGGCGTTCGACTACATGGGCGTGGCGCTGCATGAACTCGGCAACATATCGGAGCGTCGCGTGGCGCAGCTGATAGACGGTCAGCGCGGCCTTCCCGAGTTCCTTGTGGCCCATCCGGGACTTAACTCCGGCTTCATGATTCCGCAGTATGCCGCCGCCTCGATGGTGAGCCAGAACAAGATGTACGCATGGCCCGCGTCCTGCGACTCGATAGTGAGCAGCAACGGCCAGGAGGACCTCGTGTCGATGGGTGCGAACGCCGCCACAAAGCTGCACAAGATAATCGACAACCTGAAGTACATCGCCGCCATCGAGCTGATGAACGCCGCTCAGGGCATCGAGTTCCGCCGTCCGCTGAAGTCGTCGCCTTACATCGAACACGTGCTGGAGGAATACCGCAAGGTAGTGCCTTTCATACAGGAGGATGTGGTGATGAACGACTATATCCGCCGCACAATGGACTTCCTCGACGGATTCGAGGTTAATCTGGAGACTGAAGTCTCAGATTGAAGTTGAGAGAGTTTAAAGAGTTGAAAAAGTTAAGATAATAGTTCAGACTCGGAAATCCGGACTATACATTTTGACACGAACATAAAAAGACCGCCGGCTTTCGGGCCGGCGGTCTTGCCATATAATAACAGGGGGTAATTGGGTTACTTGAGAATCACTTTGCTCACCTTGGAGCCTTGCTTTACGATGTACAGGCCCTTGGCGGGATTGTTCACCTTCACGCCGTCCAGGGTGTAGTAAACGGCCGGGGCGTTGTCCGTAGCAATGGCGGCTACACCCGAGTTGACTTCCTTTTTGATGGAAATGGAGTTGGTAAGAGTGTTGGCCGCAACGGTGTATGTGCCGTCTTCTTCGATACTCCACTGAGAATCATTAGGGTCGGTCTGACCCAGAACCATCTTGTCGGGATCGTTGGCATCCTTGAAGTAGAAATACTTTGCATCGAACGAACCGCCACCCTTGATTACAGTGGCGATTTTGAATGTGCCGGCTTTCAGAGCCACGGTGCTGGAATATACGTATGGAGTGTTAATGGACTGATAGAGTGGAGTGCCGGCGTCCACGCTCCATTCGCCCGGGGTCGCGCTGCCCACCATGAAGATGGAGCAGAGATCGATGTGTGTGTCCTGATATTCGGACTTGACGATCTCGGCCTCCATTGTGTCCAGGTCTACCGACATATAATAGTTGCCGTCCTCGGGAACCTGAATCTTGCCGTACCCTTCGTCATTGGTGCCCTTTGCCAGCTGAATCTTGCCGTCAGTGAGGGTTGCGCCTGCGGCAGCACCGATTTCCTCATTGCCGAAATCGGTCGTGGTCAGGAACTTGAAGTCCTTATTGGCGGTCAGGTATAGGGTGCCTGTGTACACCTGGCTCTCGGGGCGAGATACGATAGCCGTGGCGTCATCGAGGTTCCATTTAGAGGGCGTCGCGTCTCCGACTACCCACAGGTTACCGGCCTGTGCGACGACGGCCGACGATACGAGCAGCGATGCTGCCATCAGTTGGTTGATGTGTAACATAGTTTAAGTTTTTAATGGTTTATGGTTTTGGTTAATATTAGTTTATGGTTTGGGTTTAAAGTTTAGATGCAAGGCTTATAACCGGTGTAAGGCCTATGTATGATTATCGAGGCCGGGGGCGCCATTGTGAGGCGTTCCCGGCCCCGTATGAATCATTTGCTGAGTCTTACAATCTTGCAGCCGTGAGCGGGCACGGTAGCCGTGATTGATGCGGATTTACCCTCATCGGCGTGGCGCCACAGGTCGCGCTGGTTCCATTCACCCGATATGCCCAGGTCGGAGAGGGCAAGCGAGTAGGAGCGGGCGCTGTCGTCGCGGTTGAACAGACCGATAACGTAATCGCCGTTGGACATCTGGCCGTACCATACCTCGTTGTTCTTGTCATTGAGTTTGTCGGACAGCGGCTTACCCACGAACTTGTCGGTGTTCAGCTCCAGCATTTCGGAGTTGGTGTAGAACTTCAGGTTGTCGCCGATGGTGTGGTACTGGTCGGCCACGGTTACGGGACCGCCGGCCATGAGCTGCAGCGATACCACAGTCTCGCGCTCGGCGTCGCTGTCGAACTTGTTGAGGCGGATGAAGTCGCCGTCGAGTATCACCTTGTCGCGGCCCGAAATGTGCGACCAGTAGGTGAAGCCGTCGAACATGTTCATGCAGTTGGGCCAGTTGGTGTACGACTTGCCTTTGTCCTGGGCCGAGCAGTGCCACCAGCCGCCGCCGGCGGTGTCGGCCACGATACGCACCATGTTGCCGTATTTGGCCTCGACTTCGGCGTCATTGAACAGATGGGGCATCACCAGTGAGGTGAAAATGCCGTATTTCTTGGCGGACTCGGCTATGTAGGTCAGGGCGCGTGCGTACGATTCGCGGCCGTAACCGCGGCCTACGGTGCCCATGTTGCGGTCCTTGCCGTCCTCGTACCACGACAGGAAGTCCATGCGGATGTATTCCACACCCAGGTCGTGGTAATGCTTGAAGAATCCGTCGATGTATTCACGCGCGCCGGGATTGTCGGCCACTACCCAGTGGAACCAGCGGTCGTCGGCCTTGGGATTCATCACCTCGGTGGTGCCGTTATAGTACAGCGAGCCGAAATAATAGTTGGAGCCCTCGATGGCCGTATCGCGCGGACCGTGTATCCACAGTGGATTGTCGTACACTCCCAATTTCAGGCCCTTGGCCTTGCATTTGTCGGACAGGTCCTTCAGCGACATGGAGCCGTAATGGGTCATGTAGCCCGAGGCGTCTTTGGCCAGCATCGGGATGAAACCGTCGGTGCATATCATGTCGTAGCCGTAAGGCTTCAGGTCGGTGGCGACCCAGTCTATGATCTTGTCCCACTCGTCGGCGCTGATGTCCATCTCCTCGTTGGACACGCCGGCTTGCTCCTTGTCGTAGCAATATTCGTACACGCTCCAGTACAGCGGCGCCTTGTAGGTGTGGATTTCGCCCACTTCCGGAAGTTCGGGCAATTCAAACTTCGGAGGATAGTGCATTTCTATGTCTTTGGAACAACTCGCAAGCGCCAGCGTAGCCAGTGCGGTCGCAATTACGTTCATGGTTCTCATATTATCTTGTGGTTATTCTTTAAAGTTGGTGGTAATGGTCATGTTCTTGGTGTCGAGTGTTACGATGTAAGTGCCCTCGTCGGTGACGTTCCACTTATAGTCGGGATCTCCGGCCCGGAATATCATGTCGGAAGCCGACACACCGTTCTTCGAGATTGTCACGCCTTCCTTGGAAGGACGGTAGAACTCGGCACCGAAGTCCCTGGTGAAGCAGGCCTTCATCTCGCCGTTCACCAGTTTGCCTTCCCATGTGTAGACGCCGTCTTTGCCGTCGACGGGTGTCATTTCGGTGGCGTTGTCCAGGCTCCAGCCGCCGGGTGTGGCGCTGCCTATCATGTAGAGGGGTGCGGGCTTGACGTCGCCGCTCAGGAACATGGCGTCGAATGTCATGGCCTCGGTGTCGAACGTCAGACGGTACTTGCCGGCCACGGTCACTTCCCACTGGTCGTCGGGGTCGGTGGTGAACACCATCTCGTGCGAGCTGACGCCCTTGTCCGATACTGTGACGCCCGATGTGGCGGGACGGTAGAACGGAGCGTCGAAGCTGCGCTCGCGGGCTGCCTTGAAGGTGCCGCGGCCAAGCTCTCCTTCCCATACGAAGATGTTGTCGTTCTCTGCGTCGGCTGTGATTTCGGTGGCATTGTCCAGACTCCATCCACCCTCGGTGGCCTCGCCGATCATATACAGCTTGGAGGCAGGTTTGAATTCGCCGACATACTGCACGTTGACGGTCCAGTTCTTGAGGTCGAAGGTCATGCGGTAGATGCCCGGGGTCTCGACCTTCCATTTGTTGTCGGGAGCGGCGGTGAACACGAAGTTGTTTTCCTCGATTCCGTCCTTGTTGATCTTGACGTCGGCGTGTGCCGGACGTATGAAGGGAGCGTCCCAGTCTCCGGTGACGATGCAGGCCTTGAGTTCGCCGGCATAAAGCTTGCCTTCGAACACGAACTCATACTGCGACTTCTTCTCCGCTGCCGTGGGATTGTCGATGTCCCATGTGTTCAGAGGCGATGCGTCGCCGACCAGATACAGGTTATCGGTCTCGATAGGCTCGATTTCGGGGGCCTGGGGACCACTGACGTATGTGGCGCTGTATTTCCAATTGCGCAGGTCGAACGTCAGTGAATATACACCGGCGTCGGCTACGACCCACTTGTTGTCGGGATCGCCGGCGTGCATGGCGAACTTTTGGTCGGTCGTGCCGTTCTTGTCGATGGCGGTGCCGTTGATTTCAGGACGGATGAACGCCACGTCCCAGCTGCCTTTGGTGAGACACAGTTTCATTTCGCCGGCGTTCAGGCTGCCTTCCCAAGTGAACACTAAGGGGTCTTCCTCAGTTGCGGTCAGCGGCGTGGGGGCGTCGATGCTCCAGCCGTTGGGGGTGGCGTCGCCCACCATGTAGAGCGTCGAGGTCTTGATGGGGAGGTCGCCTTCGTATATAATCAGGTCTTTCTCGTCCTCGCACGCTGTGAGGGTCAGCATTCCGGCTGCGAGTACGGACAATATGTTTCTCAGTTTCATAGTCTCTTTATTTATCGGCCGTAACCCGGGTTCTGCACCAGATTCGGATTGGAGTTAAGAATGGTTCTTGTAATCGGGAATAAAGCAGTGTGGTCGTCGGCGTCGGGAGTCTTGTCCCACCAGCGGCCGGTGTTGAATTTGCCGAAACGTATCAGGTCGATGCGGCGGCGGCTCTCGGCGAAGAACTCGCGGCCCCACTCGTCAAGCATCTCCTTCTCGTCGAAACGCACCTTGCCTTCGGGCGAATAGAGCACGTCGTCGAGTTTGTCGGCGGGATAGTTGCGTTTACGCACCGAGTTCAGCAGTTTGGCAGCCGAAGTGCGGTCGCCCTGACGCATCTTGGCCTCGGCCAAAGAATATATTACCTCCGGCAGACGGATTTCGGTGTAATCGCTTGCCAACTGATTCGGGTCATTGTCGTCGTAGAAGGGATATTTCACGAAATGCCATCCCGAGTTGTGGTCGCCGGTGGAAAGCTTGCTGGTCTTGTCGGCGGGCCATCTTGTGGGGTCGAGCGACTGGAAGCGGCCCACCGCGTCGCGCAGATAGAGGTCGTAGGGCTGTTCGGGAGCGCGCAGACGCTTGGTCTCGCCCGTCTCGGCATCCTTGTATTCCAGATAACCGAACAGGAACATCCCCTCGCGACGGCTGTTGCCGAGGTTGGTGTAGAACTTCATGCGCTCGTCGCCTTCATACTTGCGGAAATTCTGAATCGGCATACCCAGTTCGTAATCGTAGAGGTTGCCGTCCAGGTCGTAGCTGGGCGATGCGGCATACTTGGTGTTGTGGCCCACGCCCGACTTGGTGTCGTTGAAGAAGTCAGCGGCCTTGGCCGGAACGGTCCAGCCGTATGTGTCGCCGTCATAGTGCCAGTGGGTGTAACCGCGCGAGCCTGGGAATCCGAATATCACCTCGTCGCAGGTGTCGTTGTCCCAGTCGAATGCCGCATCCCAGCGGTCGGCCAGGGCATAGTCGCCGTATTGGCCGTCGAGTATGGCCTGTGCGTATGTCTCGCAGTCCTTGTAGCGGTTCTCGCCTACATATACCTCGGCGTTGAGATAGAGGCGAACCAACAGCGCGGCGGCAGCGGCCTGTGTCCACTGTCCCTGGATGGTAGCGTTGTTGCCCAGACCCACCTTGCGCACTAACAGCGAGGTGCAGTCCTTAAGCTCGGACTCGATGAAGTCGAATACCTCCTTGGGCTCGGCCTGCGGATTGCTCGGGCGTTCGCTGTAGGTAGTGACCAGGGGCACGTTGCGGAACGCGTCGAGCAGACGGATATAGAACCAAGCGCGGAGTGCGCGGCACTGGCCGCGGAGGTTGTTGAACTCAGCCTCGGTGAAGCCGAACGATTCGGGCTTGAAGCGGTTCAGGTCCTCGATTACGAGGTTGCACTGCATGATGCCCTGGAAGCAACCGTTCCATTCGGTCTGAGCCTCGCCCAGGTCGTCGACGGTCCATGTGTGGTAATGCAGACGCTCCCACTTGCCGCCGTCGTTCCACCATCCGTCGCGCGTGGGGGTGATGAGCTGGTCGGCTGTCAGCTCGTTCAGCACGTGACGGCTGCCGATGCTCCAGAATGCGTGCTCGAAGGGACGGAACACGGCGCGGATCACGTCGTTCTTGGTATTATAGTAATTTTCGGAGCCTACCTGGTCGTACAGATTCTCGTCCAGATCGGTGCAGGAACCCAGCGACAGGGCCGCTACGGCGGCTATGGCTGCGACTGTTGGCTTAAATATATTCATTGTTTGTCGGTTTTTAGATTTGGACTTAAAGGTCAACCTGGATTCCTGCTATGAACTGGCGTGTGGAGGGATAGTACGAACGTCCGCCCTGTGCGCCGGGCTGCAGACCGTTGACCTGATAGGTGGAGGGATCCACGCCGCTGAATTTGGTGATGGTGAACACGTTCTTGGCCGTGAAGTAAACACGGATGCGGTTCAGGAAGCGGCATTTGGCCAGCGGAATGGTGTAGCCTAACGTCACCATGTCGAGCTTGAAGTAGTCGCCGCGTTCCAGATAATAGTCGGTCACCACGTTGGCCACGTCGGGCGAAACGTAGAAGTTCTTGCCGTAGGCCTTCTTCATCACGTTGCCGTTGAAGTTACGGGTGCCGTAATAGAAGTCGTGGATGTTGAAGATGTCGAATCCGAAAGCACCGCGGAAGAACAGCGCCAGGTCGAAGTTGCGGTAGCGGAAGTTGTGGCTGGTGGACAGCGTGAACTTAGGCATACCGTTGCCTACGATGCGGCGGTCGTCGTCGGTGCCCTGTGTGGCGCGGATCACGTCGCCGTCCTTGTCGTAGATGAGCCATTCGCCGTCCTGGGTGATTCCGGCGTATTTCCACATATAGAAGTTGCCCAGCGACTTGCCCTTCTCGATGCGCTGCAGGTTGTAGTAGGGATAGGGGTCCTCGGTGCTGCAGACGTTGTAGTAGTCCTGACCCACGTATTCGGAGTTGCTGAACTTCACGAACTTATTGCTCATGGCCGTGCCTACGATGTCGAAGCTGTACGAGAAATTCTTGGTCTCCACGGCGTTGAAGTTCAGGTCGAACTCGAATCCGGTGTTACGCATGGTTCCTACGTTTACGAACGTCTCGTCGTGGATGTTCGGCGGAACTGGCACTTTGTAGTAGCCGAGCAGATCCTGCTGAGTGCGGTTGAAGTAGTTCAGCGAACCTGAGATGCGGTTGTTCAGCACGGCGAAGTCAAGACCGATGTTCCAGTTCTTGCCTTTCTCCCATCTCAGGTCGGGGTTGACGTTCTTGCCCGGACCCCACACCTGGAAGTACTTGCCGTTGTAGTAGTAATATCCGAAGCCGGACATGGTGTTGATGGACAGGTAGCTGCCGAAGTCCTGGTTGCCGGTCACACCGTAGTCGGCGCGTATCTTGAGTTCGTTGAGCCATTCGGCGTCCTTCATGAAGTTTTCCTGGCTGATGCGCCATCCCAAGGAGACGGCGGGGAAGTTACCCCACTTGTGGTTCTTGCCGAACTTGGACGAACCCTCGTGGCGCAGTGAAGCGGTGAGCAGGTATTTGCCCTCGAAGTCGTAGCTGACGCGGCCGAAGAAGGAGATGAGTTTGGCATCGTTCTTATAGCTGGACATCATGACCTCGCCTTCCTCCTTGGCCCATTCGCCGGAACCGAGGTTGTCGGCGCCGAGACCGTCGTTGGGGAAGTCCTGGTTTTCGGCGCTGAAGCCGGAATACTGCGAGTACTGATACGAATATCCGAGCATGGCCTTGATGTTGTGCCTGTCGGCAATGCGGGTGTCGTAGTTGGCGAGCCATTCCAGCACGTACTGCTTCTCCTTGGAGTATGAGCGGCTGGCGTAGCCTTCCTGACCGTTGTTGATGCTGACGGTGCTGGTGGAAGGACGGAAGAAGGAGTTGTCGTTGTCATAGACATGGTCGGCGAACATGATCTGTGTCGAGAGGTGATGGTCGCTGATGCCGTTCTTGGCGAACAGGGGGAGGAGGTTGAGCTTGACGGTGGCGTCCCAGTCCAGGAGTTTGGTGGTAGCCTTGTCTTTCTCCAGCTTCTGACGTTCCACAGGGTTGGAGCCGGTGATCTGTCCGTAGAAGTTATAGTACTGCGCGGGATTCTCCGGGTCCATCAGGGGAGTGGTGGGGTTTGCCTCGAGAGCGTCCTTGAACACGCTCCAGTCGGCGTTGCTGCGGTCGATGATACGCGGGGCGATGTTGGCGCTGATGGTGAACAGGCCGCCCTTGGTGGTGTGCATGATGGATGCGCGTGCGCCGTATTCGCGACGGCCGGAGCGGAGGTCGATACCGTTTGCGTCGCGGAAGTCGGCGCTGACACGGTAGTTGCTGTTGGAGTTACCGCCGCTCACGGTCAGTGTGTGCTGCTGGGTGAAGCCTGTGCGCGTCACTGCGTCGAACCAGTCGAGGTTGCCGCCGAGGTCTACGCCGCGGTCGCCCCAGCCCAGCTTGACCTCACGGTATTCCTGCGCGCTGAGCATCTTCAGGTCGCGGTTGGCCTTGTCCCAGGCGAACGTGCCGGTGTACGATGTGTGTACCGCGCCGTCGCGCTGGCCCTTCTTGGTGGTTACCAGGATGACGCCGTTCGATCCGCGCGTACCATATATGGCGGAGGCCGCGCCGTCCTTCAGGATGTCGAACGATGCGATGTCGTTGGCATTGATGTTGGTGAGGTTGCCGCCGGGCACACCGTCGATCACGATGAGGGGGCCGAGACCTGCGGAACGCGAGCTGACGCCGCGGATCTGGATACTGGCCTGGTTATTGGGGTCGCCGGCGCCGGTGTTGGTGATGGACACGCCCGGCACCTTGCCCTGAATCATCATGGAGGGGTCGAGCGAGCTAACAGAGAGGAAGTCCTTCTCTCCGACATGCGATATAGCCGAGGTCAGCTCCTTCTTGTCCATGGTGCCGTAGCCGATCACGACCACTTCGTTGAGCGAGGCCGAATTTTCCTGCATCACCACGTCGATGACGGTGCGTCCCTTGATGGCCTCTTCTACGGGTTCGTAGCCGATGTAAGTGAATTTGATCTTGTCCTTGGCGTCTGCATTGAGACTGTACTTGCCGTCGATGTCGGTGACGGTGCCTGTCTTGGTTCCCGGTACTGTGACGGTGACTCCAATCAGGGGTTCGCCACCGGGTTCAGTCACCGTACCGGTCACTGTTGTCTGCTGGGCGTTTGCCAACGGCGCTCCGATGACCAGCGTAAACAGCAGCGACAGTTTCTGAAATGTGCTGTGGTTTCGAATCATAAATATTAGGATTGTTAAGTTTTTTCTGGTTGGTTAACAGTAGTTGGATATTGTTGTAGGTCCGAATAGGACATTGCAAAATTATACACAGATTCTTACAGTGTCAATCGTGTAAAGGAAAAATGTAGATGTTTTAAAACATTAAATGTTTGATTAATAGGTAAATGGATTTTGGATAAGGTCTAAAATATGTAGCACTTTTTAAGTACTTATGACTTAAAAAAGAGGGTTTTAAGGGTGCCGGAAGTTATATGCCGTGCGCGTATGGATGCCGCTCCTGTCCGCTCCGGTTACGATTTGTTGCGGTTGACGCGACCGATTTTCATCACCTCGGCTTCGAGTCGGTTGCGGTCTCCGCAGGCCTTGTTACGTATTTTTGTCCGGTAGTTGTATATCGTTGTGACAGAATAGCGGAGGAAAGTGGCGATACGGTCGCTGTCATGGATGCCGAGACGTATCAGGGCGAATATCCGCAGCTCGGGCGTCAGGGTGCCGGGTTTCTTCTGCACGATGGCTTCGTCGGGCATCAGCAGTGTGTTGAAATCGGTCACGAAGGTAGGAAACAGGCTGAGGAACGTCTTGTCGAACTGGTCGTAGAACATTTTCAGTTCGTTGTCCACCAGGGTAGATGATTTTATCATTTTTTTCAGTTCGTCCATTCGGTTGTCGCCGATAAGACGTCCAATCGACTTACGGTAGGCGTCGAGTTTCTCGATATAAATAAGGCACTGGTCCATGTAACGGCCGATGTACACTTCCTTCATCTCCGAAATCTCGGCGATCGATACGTTTGCCTCGCTGAGATGTTCGTTGGTGACCTTGAGCTGCTCGGTGATCTTGTTGAGCGAGTCGTAGGCGAGTTGCGTTTCCTTTCTGGACCTGGCTATGCGCCGCATCTGCTTGCGTAGATAGAAAATCATTGCGAGAAGCAGCAGCGACAGGATGGTGATGATGGCTATGGTCCATTCCAGCGTGCGTTTCTGCCGCTGTACGGTCTTGATATAGATGCTGTTGATTTTCGGGTAGGCGTTGTTGAGCTCGATGATGCGCAACCGTGCGTTGCATTTGGTGGCGTCGTCCATGGCGATGGTCATCAGCTGGTACGCCCGGTTCAGGTCTCCCTCCTCGTATAGCATCATGGCCAGCGCGCGGAGCGACATGTATTCGCGCACCGACGACTTCATGTCGGAAATGGACGAGCGCAGCAGCATCTCCTTGCGTTTGTCGTGGTCGCCGAGTTGTTCGTACGATTCGGCCAGGCTCCAGGCGCAGATGGCGCGGTCATGCTCCGACAGGTCGTTGTGGCCGATATACTCGTTCAGAACCCGCACGGCCTCCTCGGGCTTCCCCTTTTTGTTCAGCATATCGGCACGGGTTATGACGTTGGCGAGCGTTCCCGGTGCGTTGACCGATATGATGGAGTCGCGGTATTGGTCGGTCAGGTCGAGGTAATGCCGCTTCACGCCATCGAAATTGGCGAAATCGGCGAGGTGTCCGTACAGGGTACGCAGTATATGGAAATAATACGGATGAAGATATTCGGGCAGATCCTTGCGATGGATGGAGTCCATGATGGATAGCGTCTCATAGTACATTCCTGTGGCGGAATATATGTTGGCGCGGTTCATCAATGCGTTCGCTATCAATGTCTTGTCGCCGGTGCGCCGGGCCACCTGCTCCTCGCGCAGACTGATGTTGTATGCCGAATCCGTATTGAACGATACGTACTCGTCGTAAAGGTGGTTCAGGAAGTCGAAGCGCTGGCGGTCGTCGGCGGCCCGGCTCAGCTCATTGCGCAGCTGGTTCAGCCGTTTCTCCTTTAGACTCAGGTATATGTCCCTGTTTGCAATGACCTGATCCAACTGATTCATCAGCGAATCATTCGGAGTCTTTCCGTATGCTGATATTAAGGTCGTCGCGAAGATACAAATAAGAATCGTCCGTAAGATATGCATATCGTTCAATCGAAAAACACCTGCAAATATACGATAAATATTTATACCTTTGTGAATATGGCGGTGTTAAATGTTAAAAAATTTTCACCAAAAATATGTTAATCATAAAAATAAGCCCATAATCGTACTGATTATGAGCTTTAAATGCGGTATCGGTATCGTCAGAATCTGACTACTATTTCGGCAACGAACCGGTCGGGAGACTTGCCTTCGCCCTTCCATTGCGTGTACGCCTCGTAGTTGAGGCGGAAGTCGGCGTGCACGGCCTTGAACGTATAGGTGAGGGTAGAGCCGATGGTGACGCGCTGGCGGGCGGCGTCAAACGTGTCGTCGCCGGTCTGTGCCAGCGAGTAATGGTCGGTCATGCCGTCATAACGGGCCTGAACGCTCCAGCGATTGAACAGCCACCACTTCACGGGTATGTGCCAGTCCACGAATGCGAGATAGCTGTGCGCGTCCTTATGCTTCGCGTTGCAGTATTTCTCGTACATATATTCGGCGCATACCAGCCAGTTCTTGTTTTCCCATCCTGCGAACCCGTCGATCAGGTTTGCGCGCCGTTCGCCGGGCTTGATGGAGGCATACCCGGCGCTGAGACTGAATCCGGCGGGCAACTTATACAGAGCCTTGGCTGACCATGCCACCGTCTTGCTCCACACATTGTGGTCGGCCATGTTGGCGGGGTTGAACGCTCCGGCCTCAAGAGTGAGCGGCGTCTTGGGCAGCGTGTACGACAGTTTGGCGCCGACGGCACGGTAGTTCATCACCTGCTTGGCCATGAACGAGCGGTTGGCGAAATAATAGTTGGCCGGAGCACGGAAAGTCTCGACGCCGAACGGCATACGGAACTGACCGGCCTGAAGCGTAAGACCCTTCACAATGTCGAACTTGCCGTAAGCGTCCAGAATCTTGATCTTTCCCTGGTCGCATAGGTCGAGCTGCACTAAGTATCCGATCTGAGGCATGACCTTGCCTTCGATGGAGAAACGTGCGTTGCGCACCTGAAACCGCTGGTCGCCTGTCTTGGTGTTTATCTCCCAGCGGGGACGGATGGCACCGTGGAAAGTGGGTATGTACGAGAACTTCGGTTCCGCCGGAGCGGAAGTCTCTTTGATGTCGTCGGCTGTGGCTACAAGCGACGTGAAACAAAGGGGGAACGCGGCCAGAATGAGGCCGCGTACCCTCCGGGTATGGTTTATTGTCATGATTTCGGGTTAGAGGATAGTTCAGAGGAATCAGAGTCTTCAGAGTCATCAGAGTTATCAGAGGAATCTGAATTCCCGGACTCGGATTATTTCGACGGCTTCCAGTCGGGGTCGAGGATGGCGTCGAGGGCGCCGGTGATGGCCCCGCGATCCATGTGACGGCCTATGAACACAATCTTGTCCATGCGGTCGCCGTACACGGGATCCCAGTCGCGCATCAGTCCCGGCTCGTTGGCCAGAAGCATTCGTAGGTCATCCTCCGGTGCCGTGGCATACCATTTGCCGGCGGGAGTGAGACGTTTCTGACGTCCGGCCTGCTCGAACAGATACGACATGTCGGGATTCTCCACGAAATAGCACACACCCTTGGCACGAATCACCGAATCAGGCCAGTATTTGGCGCAGAAATAGTCGAACTTGTTCAGCGAGAAAGGTTTGCGGGCGAAATACACGAATGTGCCGATGCCGTATTCCTCGGCCTCGCCTTCGTCGTCATGGTGATGATGGTGGTGATGATGATGGCCATGCTCATGCTCATGCTCGTGTTCATGTTCATATTCATGCTCATGTTCATGTTCATGCTCATGTTCATCCTCATGCTCATCCTCATTGTTGTCCTGGTTCTCAAGTTCCTTGACCCAGGTTGCCGAGGTGGCTACCTTTTCGAAATCGAACAGATGGGTGTGGATCAGATCATCGAGGGGAACGTTACAGAAATCGCATTCGATGATTTTGGCCGTGGGCTGGATTGCCTTGATCACGGCATGAACCTTGTCGGCGTCCCGGCGGCTGATTTCGGATATTTTGTTGAGCAGGATGATGTCGCAGAACTCTATCTGCTGGATCACCAGATTCTCGATGTCCTCCTCGTCGATATTGTCGCGGGTCAATGCATCGCCGCTTTCGAACTCGTCGCGGAGACGGAGGGCATCGACTACAGTCGTGATGCAGTCCAGATAGATGTTCTTGCCTGCCTGGAACTCGCTGCCCATCTGCGGCAGTGCACAGATGGTCTGGGCTATCGGTTCGGGTTCGCAGATGCCGCTGGCCTCGATCACGATGTAATCGAACTTGCCCGATTCGGCGAGGTCGCATAGCTGCTTGGCCAGGTCGGTTTTCAGCGTGCAGCAGATACATCCGTTCTGCAACGGAACCAACGAGTCGTCGCCTGCGTTGACAATGCCTTCCTTGGCTATCAGGTCGGCGTCGATGTTGACTTCGCCGATGTCGTTGACTATTACGGCAAACTTAATGCCCTGGCGATTGGCCAGGATGTTGTTGAGCAATGTGGTCTTGCCGCTGCCGAGGTATCCGGTGAGGAGCAGTACGGGAATCTGTGTATTCATCTTTCAGCGCGTGTGGGATTGTTGAGGAAATCTTCGTAGGCGAGTTTCAGGCCCTCGTCAAGCTCGGTGGAGTAAGTCCAGCCTAACTTCCTGGCCTTGTCCACGTTCAGCAGCTTGCGCGGGGTGCCGTTGGGTTTGGTGGTGTCCCACACTATCCGGCCCTCGTAACCGACGGTACGGGCCACCTTTTCGGCCAGCTCCTTGATGGTCAGCTCCTTGCCGGATCCGGCATTGACCGTCTCGTTGCCAGAATAATTGTTCATCAGGAACACGCAGAGGTTGGCGAGGTCGTCCACGTACAGGAACTCGCGGAGGGGAGATCCGTCGCCCCAGCATATCACTTCGGGCTGATTGGCGAGCTTGGCTTCGTGGAAGCGTCGTATCAGGGCCGGGAGCACGTGCGAGTGCACGGGGTGGTAGTTGTCGTTGGGACCGTACAGGTTGGTGGGCATCACCGAGATATAGTCGGTGCCGTACTGACGGTTGAGGTATTCGCAATATTTCAGGCCGGAGATTTTGGCCAGTGCGTAAGCCTCGTTGGTGTGCTCAAGCGCCGAGGTGAGCAGGCAGCTTTCGGGCATGGGCTGGGGCGCCATGCGGGGATAGATGCACGACGAGCCGAGGAATTCCAGTTTCTTGCAGCCATTCTTCCAGGCGGCGTGGATCACGTTCATTTCCAGCATCATGTTGTCGTACATGAAGTCGGCCGGATGCAAGTCGTTGGCCTGGATTCCACCCACCTTGGCGGCGGCGAGGAATACGTACTCGGGACGTTCGGTGGCGAAAAACTCGTTGACTGCCACCTGATCGGTGAGGTCGAGCTCGGCGTGAGTGCGGGTAATGATGTTGTCGTAGCCCTGACGGCGCAACTCCCTTACAATGGCGGATCCGACCATGCCACGATGGCCGGCCACGTATATCTTTGATTGCTTGTCCATTGATGTATGTTATAAAGCGTCGGTCCGATTCATGATCCGGATATGGACCGCTTCGATATTTTCTGCAAAATTAGCAATTTTTTACGTAATAATCAAGGCGGCAAGGTGATGGGGTATGCCCCCTTTTGATTTTCTCCATCTTTTTTAGTAATTTAGCGGTAGAATATCAAGAACAGAGAGAAATGGCAAAACTTTATCCCATCGGCGTACAGAGCTTCGCGAAACTCCGCGAGGACGGTTATACATACGTTGACAAGACAGCTTTTATAGAAAAACTGATAAAGGAAGGCAACTGTTACTTTCTGAGTCGTCCGCGTCGGTTCGGCAAGTCCCTGCTTCTTTCCACCATCGAGGCATTTTACCGGGGACAAAAGGAGCTTTTCGAGGGATTGGCGATAAGTCACATGGAGCATGACTGGCAGCCGCATCCGGTGTTGCACATTGCTCTGAATGCATACGAATATAACAAGCCGGAAAGCCTGTTGAATAAGTTTGACTATGATTTCCGAGTCTGGGAACAGCTGTACGGCACTGAAATGCAATCCGCATCCCATGCCGACAGATTCCGCTATATTATAGAACAGGCGTATGCCAAGACCGGCCAAAAGGTGGTGATTCTGATAGACGAGTACGATAAGCCATTGCTGGACACAGCCGGGAATAAGGAACTTCAGGACATATACCGCTCCCAGCTTAAATCCATTTACGGCGGATTGAGGCGCGAAGACTGCAGGCACAGGCCGACAACACGCCTCATTGTCCGAAATGCGGTAAGCCGATGTTGAGAAGGATGCAGCGAAAGGGCCAGATACAGGGGCGTGAATTCTGGGGTTGCAGCGACTATCCGAGATGCAACGGGATTCTGCCGATCAGTCAGACTTAATCCCGATTAATCAAGATAAATCGAGAACAATCGGGATAATCAGGATTAATCAGGATTAATCGAGATAAATCGAGATGAATCAGGATAATCGGGCTAAATCAAGAATAATGAAAACTCTAAATACTATGCGTAAAATAATGACAATGGCGGCGGCCGGGCTGGTGTGTCTGGCGGCAAGCGCGGCCAAGACGTGGGAGTACAGGCCGTCGGTTTCGATCTTAGGCGACAGCTATTCCACTTACGAGGGTTATATCAAACCGGCTACCAACGAGATGTGGTACTTTGCCAATGAGTCCGGCGACCGTACGGATGTGCGCGACGTGACCCAGACCTGGTGGTGGCAGTTCATCAAGGAGAATGGTTTCCGGCTGGAGCAGAACAATTCATATTCCGGCTCGACTATATCGTACAAGGGGTATAACGAGAGCAACTACCAACCCCGCAGCTTCATAACCCGCGTCAACAACTTAGGCAGCCCGGACATCCTGCTGATATTCGGCGCCACCAACGACAGCTGGGCCAACGTGGAGGTGGGCGAGTACAAGTGGGAAGGACAGACCGATATGGACCTCTATACCTTCCGTCCCGCCATCGCCCGGCTGATTAAGGATGTGACCGTGCGTTATCCCAACGTGGACATCTACTATATCATCAACAGCGAGCTGCGTCCCGAGATTGTGGAGTCGGTCGAGACGGCCTGCAGGAAATATGGCGTGCCTACCATCCGGCTTAAGGATATAGACAAGATAAACGGCCATCCCTCCATCAAGGGAATGCGTCAGATTGCCGATCAGCTTAAGGAAGCTATCTGCAAGTGAAATCCTTGCGGGCGGCCTCGGAAAGCAACGCGATATGCTCCGGCGTGGTGCCGCAGCATCCGCCCACTATGTTCAGCAATCCGTCGGCAAGCAAAGGCTTCACAGTGTCGACAAACGCTTCGGGAGTCAGGCTGTAATTGCCCATGCGGTCGGGGAGACCTGCATTGGGGTAGAATATGATGGGGTACGGAGATTTATGGGCAAGCTCGCGTACGTGTCTTGCGAGGGAATCGGGACCCGAGCCGCAGTTGAAGCCTACGGCATCGGGTCGGAATTCCTTAACTATGGCCAGCACCGCATCCAACGTATGACCTGACAGCAGACGGCCCGAGGCATCGGAAATGGTGACGGATACAATAAGCGGGATGTCCGATTGGAGTGCATCAACGGCCTGGTGTATTCCGAACAGCTGTGCCTTGATGTTGAGGGCGTCGAAGCATGTCTCGAGAATTATCAGGTCCACGCCGGCACGTATCAGAGCTTCCGACTGCTGACGTGCGGCCTCGGCCAATGTGTCGAAGTCAACGGCGCGGTGAGCCGGGTCGTCGACTTCATCGGTGAGCGAGGCGGCTACTGGCGTAGGTCCCATGGACCCGGCCACGAAACGGGGACGCGACGGATCGAGTCCCTCGGCGCGCTGCGTTTCGGCGCGGGCTATCTCCACACCGCGGCGGTTCAGCTCCACCACACGGTGCTCCATAGCGTATTCCTGCTGGGAAATGGCGTTGGAGTTGAACGTGTTTGTCTCGATTATGTCGGCGCCGGCGTCGAGATACGAGCGATGTACCGCCGCCACCACGTCGGGGCGCGTGATGTTGAGCATATCGACGTTGCCTCCGGCCGTGGCCGGCGAACGCTGAATTCGCACACCAAGCGACCCGTCGAGCACAAGGACGCGGCTGCGCATCAATTCACGGAAAAGACGGCTGCGACTCACACGATTCCCTGCGCCATCATGGCCTTGGCCACCTTGATGAAACCGGCGGTGTTGGCACCCTTCACATAGTTGCAGTAGCCGTCCTTCTGCACGCCATATTTGAGGCACTGCGCGTGGATGTCGGCCATGATGTGCTTCAGCTTCTCGTCCACTTCCTCGGCGGTCCAGGTGAGGCGCTGGCTGTCCTGAGCCATCTCCAGGCCGGACACCGACACGCCGCCGGCGTTTGCCGCCTTGCCGGGAGCGTAAAGTATCTTGGCATTGATGAATTCATGCACGGCCTCGGCTGTGGAAGGCATGTTGGCACCCTCGCTCACGGCGATGCAGCCCTGTTTCAGCAATGCGCGGGCATCGTCGCCGTCAATCTCGTTCTGCGTGGCCGACGGCATGGCGATGTCGCACTTGGCGATTTTCCAGGGACGCTCGCCGGGATGGTATTCGCAGCCCGGCTCCTGAGCCAGCTCGCTGAGACGGCCGCGATACATCATCTTCAGTTCGAATATCTTCCGGAACAGTTCGGGCGTGATGCCGTCGGGCACATATAGAGTGCCGTCGGAATCGGACATGGATACGGGCACCGCGCCGAGTGCCAGCAGTTTCTCGCAAGTGTAGAGCGCGACGTTACCTGCGCCGGATATGGCCACACGCTTGCCTGCCAGCTCGATGTTCTTTGTGCCGAGCATATTCAGCAGGAAGTAGACGTTGCCGTAGCCGGTAGCCTCGGGACGCATCAGCGAGCCGCCGAAGTCCAGTCCCTTGCCTGTGAAGCTGCCCGTGAACTCGCGGGTCATCTTCTTGTACCAGCCGAACATATAGCCCACTTCGCGGCCACCTACGCCGATATCGCCGGCCGGAACGTCCATGTCGGCGCCGATGTTACGCCACAGCTCGTTGACGAACGCCTGGCAGAAACGCATCACCTCCATGTCGCTCTTGCCGCGCGGCGAGAAGTCGGAGCCGCCCTTGGCGCCACCCATCATCAGGGTGGTCAGCGAGTTCTTGAATGTCTGTTCGAAAGCCAGGAACTTAAGGATGGAAAGGTTGACCGAAGCGTGGAAACGTATGCCTCCCTTGTACGGTCCGATGGCGTTGTTGTGCTGGATGCGGTAACCCATGTTGTTGCGCACGCGACCCTGGTCGTCCACCCATGACACGCGGAACGAAATGACGCGGTCCGGAATACACAGACGCTCAATCAGATTGTAACGCTCAAATTCGGGATACTCGTTGTAGACGTCCTCGATGGATGTCACCACTTCCTCTACGGCCTGCAGATATTCAGGCTCGTTCGGGAACCGCTGACGCAGCTCCTCCATTAATTCTGCAGCTTTCACTTTATCTTAAATTTGGGTAATAACAAAACACAAATGCGTGTAAAAACCTTAATCGCTTGCAAAATTACAATAAAAATGCGAATCGTGCAACAATATGCCAGTATTTGTTGCGCGATTCGCAAATTTTGTATCAGGTTAGGGCTTTTATTTGTAGCGTGCCCAGCGTATTATATCCTTGACGGTAGGTTTCTTGCCGTACATGAAGATGCCGATGCGGTACACTTTGCCGGCGAACCAGGCCATGCCCACGAACGAGGCTATCAGGATTGCGAACGAGAGCCATATCTGCCATTGGGCGATGTCGAACGGTATGCGGGCTATCATCACCATGGGCGACGTGAACGGAATCATCGACATCCATATCACGGCTGTGGAGTTGGGATCCTGGAAGGCCATCATGCCGAACACCAGACCGAATATGATGGGAAGTGTGGCTATAGTGGTGAGGTTGGAAGCATCCTGGGCGTTGTCGACGCTGGCGCCGATGGCCGCGAAGATGGAGGCGTAGAACAGGAAGCCGCCGACCATGAACAGAGCCAGGTAGCCGAATATGGAGGCCACGTAACCCACATTGGAGAATGTCGAAATTGCCGTCAGCATTTCGGTCGAGACATCGCTGGAAGCGGCGTTGAATGTGCCGGCCTGCATGGCGGCCATGTCTGAGGCTATGTCGGCGGGTATCAGCAGCGGCATCACCATCGCCACGAACGCGCATACCAGGATGGCCCATACCACAATCTGTATCAGTGCCACGAGTCCGACGCCGATTATCTTGCCCAACATCAGCTGTATGGGCTTGACCGACGACACCATCAGCTCAAGCACACGGTTGTTCTTCTCCTCGATTATGGAGTTCATCACCATCTGTCCGTACAGCAGCAGGAATGTGTAGAGCATGAAGGTCATGATGAAACCCAAGGCCATCGCCAGCGTGGATGACGAGTCGGATTCGTTGCCTTCCTCGTCCACACGTACCTCCTTGATGTCTACGGACACGCGGCTGTCGGCAAGCAGACGGTCGATGTCCTCCACGTTATACTTCTTCATGCGCTGCTCGCGCACCACCTCGGCCACAGTGGAGCTGACCGCATCCTTGACGTCCATGGTCGACGACTCGCGCGAATAGAGGGTGACATTGCTCGGATTGGATACGATGTCGGGTCCGATCACCAGCACGCCGTCGTAATTCTCGTCGTGAATCAGTTCCTGCTGTGTGGCGCCGCTCTTGGCCGGCACTATGGCCACCAATTCATTGTCCTGGGCCACCTTAAGCAGAGCCGGAAGCACCAGCTCGCTCTTGTCTATGGTCACGATCTTCTGCTTGGATCCGTGTGAGAACAGCATGATGAGCGACGGCAGCGCCATCAGCAGTATCATGAACAGCGGTGTGAGCAGCGTGGTGAAGATGAAGCTCTTCTTGGCCACACGCTCCTTTACTTCCCGCCCTATTATTATATTCAGATTATTCATTTGATTGTTTCTTATTGGAATATCCCCGTATTATTGCAAATTAATAATTGCTGATTACTGATTGCTTGCGTTGGCGAACGGGGCGGGATTGTTGTAGTTTTCCACCGTGCGGATGAAGATTTCGTTCATGGACGGCAACGCGCGGTCGAAGGTCACAATCTCCACGGTGTCGTTGGCTGCCTGGATGAAGTCGTGCATCGTCACATCGGGATTCAGCGTGAATTCGGAATTGTAGATGATGCCGGATTCGGTCTGCTCGGGCGCCGACATGTTGTAGTTGCGGATGGAGGTGCCGAGTGTCTGTATCAGCTTGTCGGCGTCGCCCTGGAACGAGAGGCGGTAATGGTTCTTGCCCATCTCGCGGCGTATCTCGGCCACGTTGCCGCTCAGGATGTTGCGCGAACGGTTTATGAGCGTGAAGTTGTCGCACAGGGCCTCGACGCTCTCCATGTTGTGGGTGGAGAAGATTACCGTGGCGCCCTCGTCGCGCAGCTGGAGAATCTCGTTCTTGAGCAATTCCGCATTGATGGGATCGAAGCCCGAGAACGGCTCGTCGAATATCAGCAGCTTGGGACGGTGCAGCACGGTGACGATGAACTGCACTTTCTGCGCCATACCTTTGGAAAGTTCCTCCACCTTCTTGTTCCACCAGTCGCTGATGCCGAACTTCTCGAACCATGCGCGCAGCTGCGTCTCGGCCTCGCGTGTCTTGAGCCCTTTCAGCTTGGCGAAGAACAGGGCCTGGTCGCCTACCTTCATTTTCTTATACAGACCACGCTCCTCGGGGAGATAGCCTATGTTCACCACGTCTTCGGCCACGAGCGGATGGCCGTCGAACAGCACCTGGCCCGCGTCGGGGGCGGTGATGTGGTTGATGATGCGTATCAGGGTGGTCTTGCCGGCTCCGTTGGGGCCAAGCAAACCGTATACGCTTCCTGCAGGAATCTCAAGACTCACGTTGTCCAGCGCCTTGTGCGAGCTGTACTGCTTGGAGACTCCTTGGACTTCAATAATGTTCATACTTACGTTCTAATATCGTTCTGTTATTGTTTTATAATCGTTAACTGGTCATTCGGCATTGTCCGTGACAATCACGACAAATTTGCCGGATTCCTCCTTGCGGACGGACGGTATGTTCCGGCCGGTTTTCTTTTTAGTGATCAGAATCACCTGACGGTCCTTGGGAATGTCGACCGAGTCGGGGAGGATGGTGAAAGGGCGCTGCAGGTAGACATCCATATTCTCGGGGCGCTTAACATCCTTGACCATGATTTCGGCCTGCGGATAGGAGTGCGACAGCTCGATGGCCTTGTCGCACATGTCGCGGTAACCCACTGTGGGATTGGCGTCGCCGATGCCCCATGCGCCGATGAACACGCCGGCCAGAAGCCCGTAGGTGACGCACCGCACACTCGTTTCGACAGGGTACATGTCCCGTTTGCGGCACAGTGTCACAATAGCCGACACGCCGCCTGACGAGATGATTCCGGCTCCGATATAGAGCAGAACCGATACCGGGAAGGGGAGCAGACCGTATGTGGATGCTATGATCAGTCCCGGCAACGCAAGTGCCAATATGAATGCGGGTATTCCGGCCATCCAGCGCATCAGCGGCGAACGCTGGTAATCGTTGAGGAAGAATGCCGATGCGTACACGAACAGGGGTATGGCGGGCAGCAGGTAGATGTCCACCTTAGAGCTGATGCACGACAGCATCGCCAGCGTTATCAGCGCCACCGTAATCGTGAATACCGTGGGATTATTGCGCGAGAATCTGTGTCGGACGGCGCCTTTGATCAGCAATGCCGCCATCAGTAGCGACCACGGCGCCATGCAGTACCACATCGAGATGAAGTAGTAATAGAACGGACGCTTGTGATGGAATGCGTCTACGGCGCGTCCCATGGTCTGCTTGAACAGCAGGTTGTCGAGGTATTCATAGCCGCCGTCGGCGTATACGCAGCCGAACCACGCGCCGCACAGCACGAGCAGCACGGTCCATGTGTACCAGTTCCAATATCGGAAAAAAGTCTTGATGCGACCTTCTATCAGAAGGAATACGGCAGTGCCTAAGAGGGGAATGAGGAAGGCGAGGGGACCTTTGCTGAAAATGCCGAGGAATACCCATACGGGGAACCACCAGCGCTGGCGCCTGTTACGTTCCGGATCCCGGTACCATACGAAGAACGAGCGCAAAGCCAGGATGATGAACATACACATCAGCATGTCCATGCGCAACACCACGGCGGCGCCTATGAACATCTCGCAGGTGGCCAGCATCAGCATGGCCGTGTAGCGGTTGCGCGCGTCGAGATACGGCGCCATCCAGCGGCTCATCACAATAAAAATGACGCAGGCCGGTATAAGCGTCATAAACGACAGCAGCCAGAGCACGTGTTCACCCGCCATGACGCGGCACAGCATGACCCACCAAAGATAGAGCGGCGGTTTGTCGGCGTAAGGGATTCCGTGATTGGTGAAAGCGAAGAAAGAACCGTTGGCCAAAGCCTCGTCGGCGATGCTGAGATAGCGAAGCTCGTTCATGGGCGTGAAGTCACGCATTATCATGACGGGCAGCAGGGCAATAATATATATTGCGCAAAACAGCCATTCGCGTCGTTGCAATTTTTGAAGACTCATAATCGAGATAATCGAGATAATCGAGATAATCGAGATAAATCGAGTTATCTCGAGGAGGGGGGTGTAAAAACAATAATCCCGAATCCAAAGGACTCGGGAACGAAGTGTCCGGGATGAGACTCGAACTCACACGGCAAATACTGCCACTACCCCCTCAAAGTAGCGCGTCTACCAATTCCGCCACCTGGACAATCACTCAAGGGCCGCAAACGCGGCAGAGGGAATGGAGCGAAAAACGGGACTCGAACCCGCGACCCCGACCTTGGCAAGGTCGTGCTCTACCAACTGAGCTATTTTCGCGTATCGTTGTTTTAATCGGTCAGAAACCGCTGTTCCTGAACTTGGAGCGAAAAACGGGACTCGAACCCGCGACCCCGACCTTGGCAAGGTCGTGCTCTACCAACTGAGCTATTTTCGCGTTCATCAGGGAGGTTGTTTTCCCTTTTTGCGTTGCAAAGTTACTGCTTTTTTTTGAATCTACCAAACTTTTTTGGCAATTTTCTTAACATTTTTGTTCTTCTTCCTTATTACTAACTGCTTACTGATTTCACTAAATTCAGCGGATTTAATGAGCGATGCCTTACTGCTGGTGGAAAATCCAGGCCTGCGGGAAGGCGGACTGGAATTCCGGCGAGTTCAGCTCGGGCAGCAGCGTCTCCTTATCGGTCGCGCTGATGGCCACGACGCGCACCATCCGCTTGGATGCTACGGTATGCAGTTCGTAGGGGCTGTCATTTTTAGAGGAGATGAAGTTGTCGGCCTCGTCCTGGCTGCGGAATGTTCCGACAACCAGGTGCCATGTCTTAGGCTGCGGAGCCGCCTCGGCCTCCGGTTCAGCAGCGGGAGCGGGCTGCTCCTCGGCCTGAATCTGCTGCGAAGCCTTGGTCACGGCTGTGGTGATGGCCTTGACGGGCACCACCGACGCCTGATCCTCGTGGTAATCGCGCGTGAAGGGGAGTATCAGCGACAGACACAGGACGGCCACGACCGCGAACGATGCCGCCATACGGGCGAACATCTTATTAATAGGTATGTAGTAATTCCTGTCGGTGTCAAATTTCTTAACGGGATTCTCCACTACCGGTTCGGCTGTTTCGGTTTCAGTTACGGCTGTTGCCGCTGCCGGAGCTGCCTCGATCACAGGAGCGTTACGCTTGACGGGTAGATAACCCAAGGCTGCGGCCAGTCTGTTGGTCGTGAGCAGAGGATGGAAAGAGAGGTTGCCGGAGTTGTCGGTGCGGATGCGTCCGATACGCCCGATGGAAACCTCGCCCTCAAGAGCCAGAGTGTCCAGCAGGTCGGAGACGGCAACGCGCACCATTTCGCGTCCCTCGGCATACGACACGCGCTCGCGACGCGCATAGCTCGTGGCCAGCATTCCGTCGTTGTGCTTCAGTGCCGAATTGAACCTTATTTCCGTGGTCATGGGCTGGAAACTGTGCGTCTTGGAATCCTCTAACGCACTGTGATACACATTGATAAATGCGCCGAAGCCCGGCACGACAACGCAGTCGTGACGCAGCAGCAGATATTCAATATGTAGAGCCAGTCTCTCCATGGGGTTTTGCGAAAACGGGTACAAAGTTAGTGAAAATTTGTCAGAAATTCGATACCCTGTCAATAAGATTTTTTCACTTTTTTGACGATTTTTGACCCAACAGGCGGTCAACTAAAAGTGGGTCAGCGCCGTAGGCCAAGGCAAGATTTTTTTCTTTCAGTTCGGCGTCCTGCTGGTAGCTTTTTCTGTGTTGCATGGCCCGCACGATATGCAGGTTCGGGTTTTTCGGCCACTTAGCCAGGGCGGCGATGGTTTTGTCCTGCGCCTGTCGGAAATCGCCGTGTTCCGTCAGGATTAGCAGCTGTTTGAATGTGACGTCCTCGTCGGCCTCTATGGCGAGCGACTTGGCGTAATAGTCCAGCGCCTTGTCCAGGGCGCCCCGCGCCGCGCTGATGTCACCGAGTCCTGCCAATACTGCCGGATCGCGAGGTGACAGCTCGTCGGCTTTCAGCAGGTCGCGCTCGGCACTGTCGGGATGCGATAGCCGCAACAGACCGCGCATTTTCAGCGGCCATGCCTGCAGCGAATCGAGTGCCAATGTGGCGTCTATGTCCTTCATGGCCTCGTCGCGGTGGCCGAACGACAATTGGGTCCAGGCGCGGTTGGACAGCAGCACCGTCGACTTAGGCGCCGACGCCAGTCCGACATCGTATGCCTCCATCGCCCCCTTGTAGTCGTCGGAATGGGTGCGCACCACACCGAGGTTGGACCATAGAAGCCAGTTGCTCGGATTGGCCGGCTCGTGGCGTAGCGCCGTGACGATGACGCGCTCGGCATCGCGCCACTGTTCGCGCTTCATATAATAGTCGGCGGAATCAGCTAATTCCACATAGCGCTTGGTCAGCGTCTGGGCGCCCGTAGGGGCGCAGACGCTGACCAGCATAAGTCCGGAGAATATCAGTCCTGCGTGTCTCACTTCGCGGCTTCCTTTCCGTAACGCTCCAGGCCGCCTTTAAGGAAGTCCTTGTACTTGGGTACGTTCTCGTCGTAAACGTAGCCGTGGTTGAGCGGCATCCCCTCGTTGTCGAGTATCACATAGTAAGGCTGGGAGTTGGTGCCGAACTTGTTGCGCTGCAGATAGCTCCACTTGTCGCCGTAGGTGCGCAGGGTGGTTTCCTGACCATCCAGCTCCTTGACCTTCATGGGAGCGGGCAGAGGTTTCTTGTCGTCCACCATCAGCGTGACGAGTACGAAGTCGTTGTCTATTGTATTCTTTACATCGGGGTCAGTGAGCACGGCAGCCTCCATCTTGCGGCAGTTGACGCAGCCATAACCCGAGAAATCCACAAGCACGGGTTTGCCGAGCTGCGCGGCCATTGTCATGCCCTGTTCGTAATCGTCGGTCTGGGCGTGGGTCTCGCCGGTGTAGAGGTTGAAGTCCTGTGTGTACATCGGAGGAGAGAAGGCGCTGATGCTCTTAAGCGGCGCGCCCCACAGACCGGGCACCATATAAATGGCGAATGCCAGCGAGATTGCGGCCAGCGAGAAGCGCGTGACGCCGATGCGCTCCACCTTGTCGTCGTGCGGCAGCGTGATCCAGCCCAGCAGGTAGCAGCCCAACAGACCGAATATCACGATCCACAGCGACAGGAACACCTCGCGGTCCATGATGCGCCATCCGTAGGCCAGGTCGGCCACCGACAGGAACTTCAGTGCCAGAGCCAGCTCGAGGAAACCGAGCACCACCTTGACCGTATTCATCCAGCCGCCCGACTTGGGCATGGACTTCAGCATGGTGGGGAAGCAGGCGAACAGTGTGAACGGAATGGCCAGTGCCAGTGCGAAACCGAACATACCCACGGCCGGCGATATGAAGTTGGACGTGGCCGCGGCCTCGACCAGCAGCGTGCCGATGATGGGACCGGTGCAGCTGAACGACACCAGGCAGAGGGTGAACGCCATGAAGAATATGGAGAGGTAACCGGTGGTGGAGTCTACCTTGGAGTCCACGCGGTTGGTCCATTTGGCGGGAAGCGTCAGCTCGAAGCCACCCATGAACGAGATGGCGAATATCACGAGGAGGATGAAGAATGCGATGTTGAATCCGGCCGATGTGGCCAGTTCGTTAAGCGCCGAGGCCCCGAATATGGCCGTCACCACAAGTCCCAGCAGCACGTAGATAACCACTATGCCGGCACCATACACCATTGCAGACGTGATGGCTTTGCTACGCGTCTTGTTGCCCTTCAGGAAGAAGGAAACGGTCATGGGAATCATGGGCCACACGCAGGGCGTCACCAATGCTATGAGGCCGCCGATGAATCCGGCTATGAATATGTACCACAGCGAGCGCGACTGCTGCACCGGGTCCTCCTTGAACACGTTGATTTCGGCCTCTACGTTTGCCCACCACTTGTCGGCATTGACGCCGCTCATGTTGGCCGCAGGAGTCATTAACGCCTCCGAACCCTGCAGCGAGTCGGTCATGGCCGTTACTGCCTCAACCTCGCTGTCTATCTTCTCTTTCTCAGCCTCTTTCAAGGCTTCGGCTTCCTTCTTGACCGCCTCGGTCACGGGCGCCGTGCCCTTGAACGCATGCGAGCCAAGAACGCGGAAACATCCCTGCTCGTCGCATACCTGACCCTTCACTTCAGCCTTTACTTCCCATTTGTCGGCGGCTGCCTTCAGCTTCTGGGTGAAGGTCACGGTGCCGGTGTAGAAGTATTCGTCAACCTCAAACACGTCGTTGTATTCCTTGGTGTAAGCCTTGTTGGCTTTGGGAGCGCCGTCAAGGGTGCATCCCTTTACGTCGAAATGAAATTCCAGAGGTTGTCCGCCGCCGTCAGGAGTATTGGGCGCGTACAGATGGAATCCCGGCTCGACGGCGGCCGTGATCTGGATGGACGGGGTGGGAGTGTCGTCTCCCAATATTTTATAACTCCACGTCACCTGCTCGGCTACGCACGACAGGGCTGTCAACAGGGAGAGTACAAGAATGGTCGAAATTCTTTTTATCATAATTATTTTAGATGTGGTGAAGTTGTTTTAACTAATTTACGTAACGTGAGAAATATTGAAATAGTTAACTTTATGGCAATCTTTATTAATATTTCGGGCATCTTTGTCCGCTTTCATCGAGACCAACCGCATGGTTGCTCTCTCTTCAATCGAACAAAGCTGCTCCGAAACCTTAATAAATCTTGCCATAAAAATTAGTTTAAACAACTTCTCTGAAAATTTTTGCTAAGTTACGAAATATTGATTATATTTGCAATTATTATTCGCAACGCGGGGTAAGCCCGTGCTGGATGAATCTAAATCTGATACCATGAGAACAAAACGTCTGCTGCTTGGGGATGAGGCCCTGGCGCTGGGAGCAATCAAGGCGGGACTGTCAGGCGCGTATGCCTATCCCGGAACTCCCTCCACTGAGATTATGGAATATGTACAGGGCGACGAGGAGAGCCGTCGCCGCGGCATACACTGCCACTGGTCGAGCAACGAGAAGACCGCGCTGGAAGCCGCGTTGGGTATGTCGTACTGCGGCAAGCGCGCCATTACGTCGATGAAGCACGTGGGCCTGAACGTGGCGGCCGATCCGTTCGTGAACTCGGCCATGACGGGCGCCAACGGAGGTCTGTTGGTAATCTCGGCCGATGACCCCTCGATGCATTCCTCGCAGAACGAGCAGGATTCGCGATTTTATGGAGATTTCGCAATGATGCCCATGCTCGAGCCGAGCAATCAGCAGGAAGCCTACGACATGGCCCGCAAGGGATTCGAACTCTCCGAGCATCTGCATATCCCCGTATTGGTCCGGATGGTGACGCGTCTGTCGCATTCGCGTGCGGTAGTGGAGACCGAGAACGAGGCCGATCTGGAAAACCATCTGCACTATCCGGCCAATCCTCGCCAGTGGGTGCTGATGCCGGCGGTGTCGCGCGAACGCAACCGTCAGCTTATCAAGGACCAGGAGAAGTTCGTATATGAATCAGAAAAGTCGCAGTTCAACCGGCTTGAGGAGGGTGAGGACCACTCCTTGGGAATCGTGGCGAGCGGCATTGCATACAATTATCTTCAGGAAGTGTTCGGCGGCAAAGTGCCGTTCAGCGTGGTTAAGATAGGGCAGTATCCGCTGCCGGTCAAGATGCTTAAGCACCTGCGCGACGAGAGTGACGCCATCCTTATACTGGAGGAAGGCCAGCCATTCATCGAGCGTCAGATGGGCGGACTCCTATACGACGGCAAGACCATCTACGGCAAGCTGAACGGCCATGTGGTACGCGACGGCGAACTTACACCGGACGAGGTGGCGCGAACCATCAAGGCACTGCGTCCCGAAGCTGCCGGGCTGAAAGCGCATAAGGAGGGGAATGCTCCCGAGAATGTCGTAGGGCGTCCCCCGGCATTGTGCCAGGGTTGCGGTCACCGCGACGTGTACGGCGCCATGAACGCAGCATTGGAGAAATATCCCGACGCCAAGGTGTTCGGCGACATAGGATGCTATACACTCGGATTCCTTAAACCATTTAACGCCATTGACTCGTGCGTGGACATGGGCGCCTCCATCACCATGGCCAAGGGCGCGGCCGACGCAGGACAGTTCCCGTCGCTGGCCATAATAGGCGACTCCACGTTCACCCATTCCGGCATGACCGGACTGCTGGACGCCATCAACGAGAATTCCAACATCGTGGTTGTGATATCCGACAACCTGACTACCGGCATGACCGGGGGCCAGGACTCGCAGGGTACCGGCAAATTGGAGGAGATATGCCTCGGACTGGGTGCCGACCCCGCCCATGTGCGCACCATTGACTCGCTGCCCAAACTGCACGACAAGATCCGCGACCTGTTCGAGGAGGAGATACAGTATCCCGGACTGTCGGTGATAATCTCGCGCCGTGAATGTATCCAGACGGCCCGACGCCATGCAAGCGCCAAGAAATAAGGGAAATAACAACTTAAGAAAGGAATTACGATGAAAAGCGATATAATATTAGCCGGTGTAGGCGGTCAGGGCATATTGACCATAGCCACCATTCTCGGGTCGGCGGCATTGGCCGACGATCTGTATCTGAAGCAGGCCGAGGTGCACGGCATGAGCCAGCGCGGCGGCGACGTGCAGTCTAATCTGCGTCTAAGTTCCAAACCCATTCATTCCGACCTGATACCAAAGGGAGCGGCCGACCTGATAGTCTCGATGGAGCCGATGGAGGCACTGCGTTACCTTCCCTATCTCTCGCCCAAGGGGTGGATAGTGACCTCGACGCTGCCCTTCGTCAACATCGACAACTATCCCGACTTGGAAGCAATCAAGGCCGAGCTGCAGAATCACGGTCACGTAGTGGCCTTCGACATGGAGGCTGTAGCCAAGGAAGTGGCGTCGGCACGTAGCTCCAACTTAGTGCTGTTGGGTGCCGCGTCACCTTTCGTCGACATCCCGCAGGACAAGATAGAGAAGGCCATAGAGGGACTGTTCGGCCGCAAGGGTCCGCAGGTGGTGGAGGCCAACATAGCAGCGTTCCGCCGCGGTCGCGAAATGGCACTCCAGACGAAATAAGCCGGGTGCCTTACGATAGAAAATACGATAGAAAACATATCTCCTTAAATAATACATACCATGTTTCCGATAAACGAACAGGAATTCAACGCGCTGGTGGAGGAACTGTCCATCATGGACCTGTCCGGCGCCACGATACGTCAGATCAACTCGTTGGCTCATGCATTGGAAGACCAGATGGGCGAGCCGGTTGTCCATCTTGAATTGGGCAATCCCGGATTACCTGCCGAAACAGACGGCGTGGAAGCCGAGATCGAGTCCCTGCGCCGTGGAGTGGCCAACCAATATCCCCCTGTATTCGGAGTACCCCGCTTAAAGAAGGCCGGCAAGGCTTTCCTGAAGCGGTTCTTAGGCATAGACGTCAGCGAGAAGTGCATCGTGCCCACCGTCGGCTCCATGCAGGGCAGCTTCACGCTGCAGATCATACTGGCACAGAGACTGAAGGAGCAGAAGGACACCATGCTGTTCCTGATGCCCGGATTTCCCGCCAATCCGCAGCAGGCCAAGGTGCTGGGCATCAAGCACGAGCAGTTCGACATATATCAGTACCGGGGAAAGGCTCTGGAGGGCAAGCTGGAGGAATACCTGAAGAAGGGCAACGTAACGGCCCTGATGTACAGCAACCCCAACAATCCGGCATGGACCAATCTGACCGAGGAGGAACTGGAGATAATAGGTCGTCTCGCCACCAAGTACGATGTGATAGTGCTTGAGGATATGGCCTATTTCGGCATGGACTTCCGCGAGAACGTGCAGGAACCGGGCAAGACAGGAGTATCGGTGTCTCATTATACCGACAATTATATCCTGCTGATGTCGGGTTCCAAGATGTTCAGCTACGCCGGCCAGCGTATCGCTCTGGTGTGCATCAGCGACAAGGTGTACGACCGCAAGTACGAGTATCTGGAGAAATTCTACGAGATGCCGAAATTCGGAGAGGCATATATAAACGGAGTGCTGTATGTATCCTCGTCGGGTACGTCGCATTCGGCGCAGTACGCGCTGGCAGCCATGCTGGAGAAGGCAGCGAGCGGCGAACTGAAGTTCGTGGACCATACCTCGGAATATGCGCGCCGTGCCGAGATAATGAAGGGGCTGTTCCTGGAAAACGGCTTCCACATCGTGTACGAGCGTGACGGCGACCGCCCCATCTCCGACGGATTCTTCTTCACGGTCGGTTATAATGATATGTCGGGTGCCGAGCTGCAGCGCGATCTGATGCGTTACGGCATCTCGGCCATCACGCTTGATTCCACGGGAAGCGACCAGCAGGGCATACGCGTGTGCGTGTCGATGGTGTCGACCCCCGATGACTTCAAGCGACTGGAGGAACGCCTGAAGGCATTCGCCAAGGACCATCCCACACATAAGAATACGAAATGATGGAAGGACTGAAATTTGTGAGCGCCGCGGAGGCGGTGAAGCTGATAGAGAGCGGAGACCATGTGTATATACAGGGGTCGACGTCGATACCCGAGGTTCTGGTAGAGGCATTGGCGCAACGCGGCCCGGAGCTGCGCGACGTGACGGTATACAGCGGCTTTGCCGTAGGACGTCGGCCGTCGCCATTGTGCAATCCGGAATATAAGGATGCGTTCCTGATCGATTCCTTCTTTATCTCCAACGCCTTCCGCAACTATATCAACGAGGGTTACGGCACGATGACGCCCCGGTTCTTAGGCGAGGTGCCCGAGCTGTTCCGCGACGGCACCTGCCGCGTGGACGTGGCGCTGATAAACTGCTCGGTGCCCAACGAGGATGGACTGGTCAGCTTCGGCGTGTCGGCCGACCTGGCCACGGCCGCTGTGGAATGTGCCGACAGGGTGATAGCGCAGATCAATCCCAACGTGCCGTACCTGCCCGGTGACGCCGTGATACACGTGTCGCAGCTTGCCGCGGCAGTGGAGGTGGACGAGCCGCTGGTGGAGGTGCCTACGGCGGTGCCCACCGAGGAGGAGATACGCATAGGCAATTACATAGCCGAGCTGATACCTGACGGCGCCACGATGCAGATAGGTGTGGGCGGCATACCCAACGCCGTGATACGCGCCCTGGCCAACCATAAGCATCTTGGCCTGCACACCGAGGCGATGACCGACGGCGTGCTGCCGCTGTTGAAAAGCGGCGTCATAGACAACTCGTGCAAGACCGTGATGCCCGGCAAGTCCGTCGGTTCGCTGGCCCTCGGATCCAAGGCATTGTACGAGTTTCTGGACGGCAACGAGGACGTGGTGTTCAAGGATGTGGCATGGACCAACAATCCATTCACCATAGCGCAGAACCCGAAGGTAATGTCCATCAACTCATGTCTGGAGATAGACCTGACGGGTCAGGTGTGCGCCGATTCGATAGGCACACGTTTGTTCTCGGGCGTTGGCGGCCAGCATGACTTCGTGTATGGCTCCAGCCGCAGCGAGGGTGGCCTTTCGTTTCTCGCGATGCTGTCCAAGACCAACAAGGGTCATAACAAGATCAAGCCGGTGCTGACGCCCGGCGCAGGAGTGGTGACTACACGTTTCCAGACCAACTACATCGTGACGGAGAACGGCATAGTGAACCTGCGCGGCAAGAACCTGGCCGAGCGCGCCAAGCTGATGGTATCCATAGCCGCCCCGGAATTCCGCGAGGAACTGGACCGCGCCGCCGCCGAACGTTTCGGCTACTCGTACCTGCGCCTGAAATGAGAAACGCTCACTTGTTAAATCGTTGACGCGATTTTGTGGAGAATGAAATAATTATTAACTTTGAACCATATAAGAGTAATATACTCCAGGTAACCGCACAGGCTGTGGAGAGGAGGCTGAGCCGTAAACCTTAATTACGACACAGCCTCCCCTGTTGGAGCGATAAAAGAATAATCAGAAACACACATAACACTCATAATGGTTTCCAGTTATAAGGAATTAGACGACGAGCAATTGGTCAGGCGGCTCAAGGATGGAAGTCACACAGCTTTCGAGACCTTGTTCCGCCGCTATTACACATCGATCTGCGCGTACGCGACACGTTTTTTAGATGATGCCCGGGATGCCGAGAGTGTTGCCTGTGACGTTATGGTATGGCTTTGGGAGAAACATGAGCAGATTCAGATAGAGACCGATTTCCGCCATTACCTGTATTCCATGGTGTACCATCGTGCATGTAAAATAGCCGTACGCAACCGCCAGACACAATCTACGGCTGTGTACATGGAGGAATATCGGCGCCGCCATGAATTGAACGAAAGTGATTTCCTGGTTGTCGAAGAATTGAAAGAACGAATCAGAAAGGCGATAGACGCTTTGCCTGAAACCTATCGTACCGCATTTCTGATGTATCGTTTCGAAGGAAAGAGTTGCAAAGAAATAGCTGAAATATACAATCTGTCGCAAAAAACCATTTATTATCGAATTCAGCAGGCATTAAAACAACTCCACCGGGACCTGTGCGATTATCTTCCGGCAGTGGCTCTCGTAATTGTGCTGGGTTATATGTATTCTGGCGGCTTTTGGTCGCCTGATTATAAAGATACCCGGTTTCAGATGTACAAGATACACGACATATCTTAAGGGCATTGCCTGAGGAACAATATCAAAGCCCCCTTCATCAAAGCGTAAGCCATGGTGAAGGGGGCGTGATTATCATAGGTATTTGCCATGAAGGGGCAACACCCTATAATCCCCGCATGAAATTCTCGTAGATATACGACATGTGTCTGTGACCCTTTATCGTGAGATGGACTTCATCACGAAACATGTCGGCTTGTTCCGGGACTTCTCGGGAAAGACCGGACATTGCGCAACCGTCGATGCACTGTACATGCAGATCCCTGCAACGTCGCATCAACCATTCGGCGCGCGCGATTCGTGTGGGCTCGTTGTTGAAGTAATAAGGACAGATAACACCGATCCGTGCATGGGGATAGCGGGAGCGTAATCCCTTGACAAGGCCGTTGAACGCACCTTTGAATTTCAATGAGTCCCGGGATTCGTCAGGCTCAAGGGGATCGAAACTGTCATTATACCCTATGTGGACCAGGATATAGTCCGATTCTTCCGGTATCCGGTCATAGTTGTCGATTAATGCCGGCCAGTCCTTGCCTTCCACCGCATTGCACAGTTTCTGACCGTTGAGGGCCAGATTATGGACCTTCATGCAGTTGCGCTGTGCGATGAAGTAGCAGTATGTGTCGGCAATGCCGTTTTTATCGCCCGCCGCCTCACTGTCGCCGATAACGGACAGTATCTTTCCCTGAAGATAGTTTACGGATTGTGGTTTATCCTTTCGATAATCCTGTGCCAGACATTGCAACGGCAGCATTAATGCCGTCAATGCCCAAATCATTTTAATAAAATTCATGTCAATATCACTTTAGTCGAATCTGTATATTTCTTCGGATATCGTTGGAAGAAGCGCCTATCAGCACCTGGAATGTGCCCGGCTCCGCTTTCCAGCTCCCGGAAGATTCATCATAGAAGCTAAGGTCTTCGGCTGTGAGCCGGAACACAGCGTGTTTCGTTTCTCCGGGAGCGAGACTTAATTTGTCGAAACCTTTCAATTCCTTAACCGGACGTATTACAGACGCCTTGTCATCGTGAACATACAGCTGCACTGTTTCCTTGCCGTAGCGTGAGCCGGTATTAGTAACAGGGATGGAAATATTTATGGTATCGCCTTTAGCCAACTCCTTTTTGTCGACGGCAGGTTTGCCATAGGAGAAGCGGGTGTAGCTTAACCCATGGCCGAAATGGAATTGAGGTTTCACTCCGTATCGGTCAACATACCGGTAACCTACAAAAATGTCCTCGTTGTAACGGACGTTCTCACCGTCGCCGGGATATTCGCCCAAGGCCAAAGCTCCGCAATCCGACGCCTGCTTATAAAAGGTGACAGGAAGTTTGCCCGAAGGGTTTATATCTCCGAAAAGGACCTGTGCCAGAGCCGTGCCTGATTCACTTCCTCCATACCATGCATGGAGCATGGCGGGTATCCGGTCGATGAACGGCATGTCGAACGTACTTGCTCCGAAAGTTACGACCACGACAGGCTTGTGCTGTTTAAGAAGTTCTTCAATGAGACGGTCCTGACGATATGGGGCTTTAGAATCCGTCCGATCGTGGCTTTCCGTGTCATACCGTTTGTCGTAACCACCTATGTATATCACAAGATCCGCATTCCGGGCAGCTCTGACGGCCTCGGCCCTGAGCGAATCCTCAAGCTGAATGTTCTCGGGCATAACAGTTGAATAACCCTGTTGGAACATGATGTCGACATCATTGCCGGCTATACTGCGCAGGGCGTCTATGGGTTTGACCTCATATCGCGCTTTAATGCCCGAGGATCCACCCCAGCGGGTATGTGATTGGTACGCGTTCTCACCGACTACGAGTATCCTGTGATATTTTTTTCTATCGATAGGCAGGATGTCATTGTCGTTTTTCAGCAGTACAATTCCCTCCTGCTGCACGGCGAGTACGTCGGCAGAATGTTCCTTCGAATTGCGGGACCCGAATCCGCGGTTGCGGTTCATCGATGTGCGAAACGTAAGCCGCAGGATACGGCGAACCTTATCATCCAGTTCGGCAGTTCCGACCTCCCCGGATCTTATCAATTCCAGGTATGGAGACGCGAGATAATAGTTGTCGTATGCGTTTTTCATGCCGGAGGACAAGCCGTCGGTATGGGTGCCGAATTCCAGGTCAAGCCCGTTGAATATGGCTTCACGCGTATCTTCCGTGCCGCCCCAGTCGGACATGAAGACTCCGTCAAAATTCCAGTCCGTTTTCAGGATTTTGTTAAGATACTCATTGTGGGTGCAGAATTGTCCTCTGTATTTGTTGTAGGCGCCCATTACAGTCCATGCTCCGCCGTCGACAATGGCTCGCCTGAAGCCTTCCAGATATATCTCGTGAAGGGCCCGGTCGCTTACGATTACGTTTACTTCGTGACGGTCTGTTTCCTGATTGTTGAGCGCGAAGTGCTTCACACAAGCCGCCACACCGTTGGTTTGAATCCCCTTCACGAATTCAGCGGCCATGACACCGGCCAGGACCGGGTCTTCGCCCATATATTCGAAGTTACGGCCACAGAGAGGGTGGCGGGAGATATTGATGCCCGGGGCAAGAGCCACGTCCTTCCCACGCTGAAGAAACTCTTCTCCCAGCGAGCGTCCCTGCCGGCGGGCCAGTCCGCGGTTCCATGTTGCCGCCAATGATGTCAATGCCGGATACGAAGTGCACGAGTCGTTGGTATGCCCGGCATTTTCCCAACTGTCCCATAACAATTCATCCCTGACACCCTGCGGACCGTCGTTGACCGTAAGGTCCGGAATGCCCAGACGAGGAACGCCGGGGGATGTGAACTTGGACTGGGCATGAGTCATCGCAATCTTTTCAGCGACGGTGAGCCGTCCGAGTGCATCCTCGACTCTTGTCTCGATATCCAGGCTGTCATTGAGGTATGCCGGCACGTCCGCCCTGACGAGGCAGGCAGAGGCGGCAAGCGTATAGACCAGCAGACATATATTTCTTATTTTCATTGCCATATTATTTCTCCATCAAATTTGACATTATATTTATCCTTTGTATTGACGAACAGGCGGCATATCTGGGGTTCGGAGGCATATACTTCAATATTATTGCCGTTTCGTACGGCTTTGCAATTGTAGCAGCCCAACGATCCGTCGGGGCGTTCCACGACATACGCCTTGTCCAGCACGGCCTCGGCAATGAACTTGAATACCTCATGGACGTCATTGTCGGAAGATACGACAGTCTGCCAGTCGGAAATCATGTCCACATATTGTTCGCCGACGGTAAATTTACGATTGCCGTACACATCGGGATGCGGTGTGCCATAGCTTGGAGTCTCGGATGTGTGCGCAGACTCAGGGACGGCTATCTGCCGGACATGAAGCTGAGGGTCCACGACAAACGCCCATCTGAGTCGGCCGCTTGAGGGGTCAATGAGAGATGCGAACGATGAAGCCGCGTCGAAAGTTTCCTTAATCCAGCGTTCGTCACCCGTGAGCAGATACGCATAATAAGTGGCGTATGCGCGCCATGCGCTCCAGCCATGGGGCGATGAAATCATGTTGGGCAGCATGTGAACGTCATACTGAGCCTCCCAATAACGCATGGTTCCGCCTCTCCGGCGCCCGTCCGGCACCCTGAGCTGAGTCAGACAGTCATGGCCTTTCAATATCTCGAGCATTTCATCGGTATAATGCCGGCGCAATCTGTTGTCCTTCTGCCGGAGGGCGAGCATTCCTATCTGCAGCGCGGAGCAGCTGACCATTCCGTCCTCGTATGTAATTTCCCCTTCTGTTTCGAAATCCCCTTTGGATTCCACAAGCCTGTCAATGGCCATCCGGGCGGAACGTTCATGTCTACGTGCGTCGTTCCTGAGGCCTGCGGCCCATTCGGCGTCGGCGAGCTCAAGAATGCTCTTGGCCGGGTATATCACGCTTGTATATACGGTGTTGCCTGTTCTGTACGCTCCGTCTTTCTGTTGAAACGATGAAATAAACCGGTCCGCCAGGAGACGGGCCTTCATAAGGTCGGCCTTGTCGCCGTATGCCTCGTATCTGTCCACAAGCATCCCGACAGTCGACGATACGTTCTGAATGCGCCAGTCATACTTCTTCTGGTTGCCGTCGGAGTCAAACAATTCATTGAATATCGTATCGAACCGTTTGTTGAGAAGGCTGTCGATGGAATCGCATGGGAAATATCGTGCGGCGAGGAATGCGGTATGGAATCCATACCAGCTCTCGACATGCGATGTGGCTTTCTGCTTATATCGCCAGGCTGCTTCCCGGGCGAGTTCCATGATCCTGCGCCAGGGGTAACGGACATTGATGTGACCATGAGCCTTTTTGTTCCCGTCAATGACCTCGATGTCATATATGCCGGGTGTGGAGGATGAGAAACAGGCCTGCCAGCCGATGTCTGATTTCTTAACGGGTACAGGCTGTCGGTTGACTGTCACTGACGGAGCAGTGCCATAGATGTCAAACTGTATTTCATTGCCGGGAGCGGTAGACGTCGTTTCAATATGCAGCATCGGAACGCCGCATTCCCGGCTTACTGTCGCTTCGAAATCCGCGAGTGCAGGGATATCAATGATCTTTATGGTCCATGAGCGTTCTTCACCCGGCATAAGCTGCCATTGGTCCCGTGGATGATGATCGGGCAAAGGGGGAGCTGCAAGAAGATCAAGCCTCAATGACTTGATGCGATGTCCCATGAACCAATGCGGTGCCGGATCCTGATACCCGAGATTATAATCGAGACTCCAGGATGCCACAGGGTCCGGTGATGCTATGGCCTTGATCTTTCCAGAAGGAGATTGCATATAACCATAGAAATGACATGGCTCGCATACCATAAGGGTAGGGAAGTATTTGTCGTTCCAGTCGGGGTATTGATCCATGTATGTATCGATACCAAGGAGGATGCCTGCCTTTACGGGCTGAAACGGCGTATGTCTGTTATTCTTAATGGTGACCCGTACGTTCTCCACGTCGCCGTCTATGCTTGTGTGGATTGTGCAGACGACGTCTTGCGGAGAAAAATCGTCTCCCGCGCCTTCATCGGCATAGAAACGATGTTCCGCGGAGTATGCTGCCAATGAGGCGGTCAGTAGGATTATTATTGACAATAACGGTTTCATATCAATTTATGAAAGGGCTGCATCCCATAGAATACAGCCCTTTCCTCTCATGGGTTAACTGATTATTGAACAATTAATATCCGGGATTCTGAAGCACCTGGCCGTGTCCCTCCATTATGACCGATTGAGGCAGCGGGAACAGGACGTGGTGCGGAGCCGCCGTACGGCTCTTTTTATAGAGTTTGGCAAAGGACACAAATTTGCCGTGACGGATCAGGTCGCTGCGACGCCATCCTTCGAAATACAATTCATGCCCCCGTTCGGTAAGGACAGCATTCAGGAATGATTCCAGGCCGCTGAAGTCACCTGTCTTGTACGGTTCGAGTCCCGCGCGCCGGCGTATATCGTTCAGACGGTCCACGGCCTCCTGTGTCACGCCGTCGGCGCTACGGGCCAGTGCCTCGGCCTGAAGGAGAAGCACGTCCGCGTATCTGAGCACTATCCAGTCGATGGACGAACCGGCACCGGTATCCTCGGGATCCTCGCCATATTTCTTAGGCATGGCTCCTTTTCTCAACCCGTCGCTGGGGTGGGCCTCGTCTACAAGGACGCCGGCGGTGCTGACATAGCTTGACACGATTGTCTCGAGACGCCGGTCGCCGTCCTCGTAAGTATGAAAATAGTTCCATGGCATACGGTAACCGCCCCACCGCTGCATTTTCCTGTTCTTGACCGGATAATTTTCGGACAATACCTGCGACAGCCAGTACTGCGTGTGAATGCCGTGGTCGCATGTGCAGGCGAATATGGTCTCGCTGTTGCCTTCGTTCTCGAGAGTGAAGATGTCCTTGTATTCGGGCACAAGACTATAGCCATATTCCGCTTTCATCAATTCCCGTCCTATTTCCACTGCATCCTTCCATCGGCCGTCGTGCATGTACAGGTGCATCAGTATCGTGTAGGCGGTACCGGCCGTGAATCTGCCGTAATCGGACGAGCCGTATTTTATATTCTTGGGAAGGACTTCGGCCGCGGCAAGCAGATTGTCTTCAATAAACTTGGCGGTTTCTTCATTAGACGAACGGGGAATGATTACATTGGCGGCAGGATTGGCCAGCGACTCCTCGGTGGGAATCTGTATGCCTCCATACATGTCGTACAGGATATATCCCAACCATCCCGTGGCACAATAGCATTCGGCAAGCATTTTCCGTTTGTTCTCTTCGGATATGGAATCCATCTCCTTGATTCGATTCACCACATCGGCGATTCTGGAAAGGGATGACAGCCAGTTGTTGTATATCAACTGCGGGCCATTGGAATTGTTGAGATTGAAATTGACATTGATGATGTCGAACCAGTAGGGGTCATTCCAGTTGCAGTCGCCCATATCGGTGCACATGTCGTTATAGATCTGTACACCCCCTATGGCTACGGTGAAAAGTCCGCTGAACTGGTTGGACCGGAACGGACCGTAGACACTGCCTACAAGCAGGGCCTCCAGATCCTCCTCGGTTTTGGGGAATATCGAGGTGTTGTAGGCGTCATACACATTTGATTTCAGCTCGCACGACGATAACGCCGTAACGCCTATGAACGCGGCTAAAATATATATGATTCTCTTAATCATTTCATTAATTGTTAAATGGTTAGAACGAGATTTCCACACCGAAGTTGAAACTCCTTACATTGGGGATGGCGTATGCGGAGTCATCCGTTTCCATGTCGAGGCCTTTATAGTTGGTGAGCATGAAAGGATTGTTGACGTCGGCGTACACACGCAGTTTTGAAATTCCTTTCTTGACCGGGATTGAATATCCGAGCGTTATGTTGCGGCAACGTATGAACCAGCACTTCTTGAGATAAAAATCGGTACTGCCCATGTGTATCGAGTTGGAAGACTGGGCGAATCCGGGTCGCCATCCGTCCGGATTGTCGGTGCTCCACATTTCCTCGATGCTGACCGGCACGTTTTTGTTTTCGTCCACTATATAGGCGTTCTGTATCCACAGGTCACGGTAGGCTCCCGTGGTCCATTGGTTGAAATGGCCGTAGAAATAGATGTTGAAATCGAAATTCTTATAACGCAACGTATTGTTGAATCCCATGATGAATCCCGGGTCTCTCGAGCCCATATACACGCGGTCGGCGTCATCTATCTTTCCGTCCGGCTGACCCGTGAGGACAGGTATTCCATGTTCGTCGGTCTTATATGTGCCGTCGGCGTTGAACACATATCCATTGATATCCCTTATCTTGATCTGACCGGGTATCGCGCCAGGCATGCTTGGGATTTCCTCTCCGGGCTGTACAAGACCGTCGGTCAGGAAATATCCTTCCAGCGGGCGTACGGCACCCTTATACCGGCTGTAGACGGACGGAGTCCAGTTTTCGGCGCGTTCTTCCCAACGGTCACGATAAAACGAGAACGTCAGGTCTGTGGTCCATGAGAAGTCCCGGTTGTCGATGTTGATGGTGTTCAGTGTGATTTCAAGTCCCTGGCTCCTTGTCTTGCCCATGTTGTCGGCGATGCCGGATACAGGACTTATGCATGCGAGTGTGCGCCAGTTCAAGAGGTTTGAGATCTCGCGGTTGAAATAATCCACCGTCAGGTTTATCCGGTTGTTGATGAACCCGAGGTCAAGTCCCACGTTAAACTCGGTTGTGGTCTCCCATGTGATATCGGGATTGCCGAGTTGCGAAATGATGAATCCCAGATGTTCCACACCCCCGAATCCGTGATTCATTTTCGTACCTCCCGAATTTGCACCCCGGTACATGCTGACGGCCTGGTATCCTATGCTTGAATTACCGGTCTGGCCCCAGCTGAGGCGCAATTTTCCGTTGGAGAACCATGAACGTGCCCTGTCCATGAAGTTTTCTTCGGAAAAACGCCATCCGAGAGCTACAGAGGGGAAATAACCCCACTGGTGGCCTTTTGCGAAATTGGAGGAGCCGTCGGCACGAATTGTGGCGGTGAGCAGGTATCGGTTCATCAACGAATAATTGATACGTCCGAAGAAAGACGCCATCTCGCTGTTCTGTTTTGATGATGACACCCACGGTTTGGCATAGTCTCCGTAGCTCAGATTGTTATAGAGCAGCGCGTCACTGAGAAAACCGCTGTTTCCGGCCGTGAATCCCTCGCTGTTGAATTTCTGATATGAACCGCCGATTACGGCGTTTATGGAATGAATGTCCGAGAAATCCTTCACGTATGAGGCGGTCAATTCCGCCAGATAGTCGTTCTGGTCGTATTGCGCGATATCGGCCTGTCCGTCTACTTTCTGTCCGTATAGGGTGGTCTTGGGCATGTACACCTGACGTTTATGGTTGTTATAGTCTATGCCCAGGTTCAGTTTGAATGTAAGTTCCTTGATCGGCTTATATTCGACGTAGGTTGAACCAAGAAAACGGTTGCGGCGGCTTTTATTGGTAATATCGAGCATCGAGACCGGGTTGGGGAGATATGCGGCGAGAGGATTGGTGGTATAGTTGCCGTTTTCATCATAGATGGGCTGCAACGGACTCTGTGATGCTGCGGCGACCATTACTCCGGAATCTTCGTTGGAGGAAAGTCCGCTCGGAATGCTGTTCTGGTCGATACGTGAGAAGGTCAGATAGATTCCGCCGCTGAAGTGTTCGTTGAATTTCTGAGTGATATTGCTTCTGAGCGTGAAGCGCTTCATGTCGTTGTTTTTGACCAAGCCGTTTTGCATCATGAAGTTGCCGGAAACAAGATAACGGGTGTTTTCGGCGCCTCCCTGAACGTTAAGGTTGTGGGCTGTCTGAAATCCGGTGCGCGTCACAGCACCGAACCAGTCGGTGGTCTCTCCGGGATTGGCAATCATGTCCTGCGTGTATTTCGGAGTATATGGATTGGTCTGCATGGTGGCTTCCTCGTCTTTGCCTCCGAAGAATCCGACGCCGTTGTCAATGCGCCATTTTTCCATACGGTAACGTTCCGTCTGGATCATGTAGTTCCTGGCGTCAAGCATGTCGTAACCCTTTGCCATTACCTGAGCCGAGACATTTCCTGTATAAGTGACGGTGGCACGGCCGGCTTTGCCTTTCTTAGTGGTGATGAGAATTACGCCGTGACCCGCACGCGAACCATATATGGCTGTCGACGAGGCGTCTTTCAATACCTCGATCGATTCGATATCGTTAGGATTGATCGATCCGAGAAAGTTGTCGTTCTGACCGCTGTTGTATTTTCCGACAGCTGTCTTGCCGTCGCTGGTAGGATTGACGGGAAACCCGTCGATCACGATCAGCGGAGAGTTGTCGGTATTGGGCGATGCCGCGCCACGGATGCGTATGGTGGATGCCGCTCCCGGCTGCGACGTGCTGAGACTGACCTGCATACCTGCGGCCTTTCCGGCAAGCGCGTTGGTCACGGACGACACCGTGGCGGCCCTTGTCTCGTCGATTTTGATCTGAGACACCGATCCGGTAAGGTCGCTTTTCTTCATGGTGCCGTATCCGACAACCACGACTTCGTTCAAAAGTTCGCTGTTTTCGCGCATCGTTATCTTCATGGCCTTTCCGGGAGTAGCCTTGACGGAAATCCCGTCATAACCCACATAGGAAACAGCAAGCGTGGCGTCCGGTTTGTGCACATTGATCTCAAAGTTACCGTCCACGTCGGTCACCACACCGTTTTGTGTGCCTTTTTCGAACACGGTCGCTCCGATCAGGGGCTCTCCGTCTGACCCTGTCACTGTACCCGTCAGTCTGGTGACTGTGGCGGCTCCGGCAGTCCTGTTCTCTTTCCTGTCGGCGGATTTTCCCTGTCTTTTGTCTTTTTTCTTCCTGCGCGTTATAATGACCTGTCTGTCCCTGATGGTGCGGGTGACGTCCTTGCCTGCAAAGATCCTGTCAAGCACAGACTTCAGGTCTTCGTTAGTCGCCTTTACGGTCACATTGCCTAAATCGTCCAGATGACCGTCGACGTAAAAGATCTCATAGCCGGAAGATTTGCCTATCTGGTCCAGAACCTTCCCTATCGGCTGGTTGTTCGCGTTGACCGACACTTTCACCTGGGCTGCCGACTGAAGATAGCCGGCACCCATGATCAGTGTCAACGCCAAAGCCTTATATATGTTATTGCTCATAAACACGTTTCTATTTTCTTATCCTGATATTGTCGATATACACTGTCTTTCCGAGCAGGCTTTCATTACCTTCGGGTGCAAACTCGAGATGCTGGATGCAGTCCCATGCAAAACCTTCGTCACCCTCGTCGGGGCCGAGTTTCCAGTCGCCCTGGGTTCCGCATATCCACATGCTCTGCAACGGAATCCGGATGAGATGCCATTTCCCGTCGTTTGCGAATCTGTAAGCCGGCTTATCTGCGTTGGTGGTGCTGATTTCCTCCACGATACGCCAGTTCCATGGAGCCCCGGTCTTGTATTGTACGAACCTTACTATCATTTTATCGATCTCATCGGTGGTTCTGATGGCGAATTCAAGCGACGCGCCGGCATTGAACTGTTCGGAAAAGTCGGAAACAGGCCATGTAGACATCGTGAGACCACCCCATACATTGTCAATGTCCCAGCGTATGCATTTCAAGGATTCGTCGTATGGATCTTCCTTGCAGGAGAAGTCAATTTTGGGTTCATAACCGTCCCATTTGCTTCCCTGAGTCCACCAATCAGGCACTTCGTCGTCGAAGTAAACCACTTCCGGACATCCGGATTCGTATTGCGGAGGTACGTTCAGACCCATGGCCCGTATCAGATCCGCATCGAGATTCGTATCAAAATTCTTCGTACCCTTGAACACCCCGAAATTAGGCATGCTGCCCGAGCTGTATTCCCATGCGGTCCAAGGTATTCCGAATGCTGCCAGATTGTCGCACACAGCCTTGTACCATCGGTTGCGGTCGCCTCTGGACGCAGTGGTAAGCGTACCGAATTCTCCGCAGAATATCAGCTTGTCATAATCGGTGGCCCAGCTGTAGACTTCCATCAGCTCCTGTGCGATGGCCTGTTCGTTGCCCTGTGCGGCATAGATATTGTAGTATTCCTCATATTCAGCGTTTCCTTTGAATTCGGCGGGCATAGCCGGCATTTTGTCGGCGTCGTAGGGGAACGGAACGTTGGCGATATGCCTGCTGGGAATCCACTCCGCACCCTGATGGGTGAACAGGAACGGATTGTAATAATGGAATGTGTAGATGATGCGGCTGTCCTGAATTTCGGCGACGAGAGGAAGCGTCTTGATGCTGCCGCCTACACCGGTCGCTATTATTATCACGTTCTTGTCAATGCTCCTGACTTCCGATACCAGACGTTGCTGGATCTTATCCCAGTTGTCCTGAACATAGCTGCCGTTCGGCTCATTGAACAGTTCGATCAGCACATGGTCCTTGCCTTTATAACGGGTCGTGAGCTGACGGAGGCCGGATGCCACCAGGTCTTCGTGTTCGGCCGTGAATCCGGTGTTGCCGAAGGAGCTGTGCTGGTCCAGTATCACGTACATGCCGCGGGCGGCTCCCCATTCCACGATTTTGTCAAGCACGTCGTACAGTTTCTGATTGAACGTGTAGGCCGGCGCCGCACCCATGAAGAGGGGGAAGTTGATGGGAATCCTGACGACGTCCACGCCTAATGTCTTGAGGTCGTCGAAATCCTCCTCCTTGTATTTGTCGGGAACGAACCAATATTCCTCGGAGGTGTTGAGCCAGTCCGAAAGATTGAATCCTTTGGAGAAGGGAACGGCCTTCAGGGGCTTCACTTCCTCGACATCGGGATCAGTTCCTGGTGTGGGATCCGGGTCCGGTTCTGTGGAGACATTTTTCTCCGAACAGGCGGCAAATATCAGCATCATGCATGACAATGCCGCGAAAAAGAATTGTTTCATTGTGAAAAAGTTGTTAATTATTTGTTTTGATGATTACTGATCTATCTGCAGCTTTACCGGGGATATGACAGTTCGATTGTCCGTCGTTCGTCTTTCGGCGAGTTGACGTACCGCCAATTCATCCCTGTGGCGATATTGAGTGTCTCGAGAACGTAATCAAGACTGTTGATGCTGATGGTGTTTCCCGAGAATGTCAATTCCTCGATCTCATGGTCCTTGATCACGAAATCCACGTCAAAGCGTTTCTCAAGAGATTTAAGGATACTGTTCAGAGACGTGTTTTCGAGTATGATTTTATTGTCTTTCCAGCCAATGGCCTTGGATGCCTCCGTATTTATCAGGGAAACATATCCCTCGGCTGTTTTGATGACCTGTTGGTCGGGGGAGAGCCGAATTTCGCGTACGGTGCCTTTATTATCGGTGTAATTATAGCCTACGGCACCTTGCGCGAGGGTTATGACGGCATTGTCATCGGGATAGGCGTCCACGTTAAATCGGGTGCCATAGACATTCACGGAACTTCCGTCTGCGAGCATCACGCTGAATTTCCTGTCGGAATCCTTGCGTACGTCAAAATATGCCTCTCCGACCAGTTCTATTGTCCTGGAGCCGTCTGTAAATTCCGAGGGATAACGAAGTGTGGAACCGGAATTCAGTATCACTGTGGAACTGTCGGGCAGTGTCACGTATCCGGTAATGCCTGTCCCGACTTTCAGCTGATGATATGTCGGAGAGGGTGTTGAAGTCCGCGTTATTGACAGGATGGTGGCCGCCATCAATGGAATAAAGAGTATGGCCGCGGCCCGCTCGATGTGTCTGAGCCAACTGCGACGCTTTTTGGAAATGCGGTCGTTCACATCCCGGAGTGCTGTCTCCACATCTATTCCGGAAACGGAGTCCAGGGCCCGGAAGTCCATTATTATCTCGAGCATGGCATGGAATTTCCGATTGTTTTCCTCACTGTCGGATCTCCATTCATCGATTTTACGTTTATCCTCCTCGGATAACGATCCGTTGAAATAGTCGGGAAGCAATGCTGCGGCTTCCCGGTCGGTCAATGTGTTGAGATATTCATGGTCCATGGTTCAGGCTTTTATATTCAATGGGACTTTTTTACATTATTTTTCTAAACAGAATTTAAATTTTCTAAACAGATCATTAGAAATAGAGCATGGAATCTTCCCATTTACGATAGATTCAAGAAAATACTTAACAATGACAATATCAAAATCATGAAGAAACATTCAGGTATGATTGTGGCGCTGTTGGCCGCTTCAACTACGGCATACGCCGTCGAACTTCCCGGGGTATTGGGCGATAATATGGTGTTGCAGCAGCGTGCCGACGTCCGTCTTTGGGGCTGGAGCAAGCCGGAAGATACCGTAGAGATAAAAGTTTCCTGGAATGGTAAGAAACAGAGGGTAAAGGCCGATTCCAAAGGGAACTGGTCGTTTTCGGTACCGACGCCTGAGGCGTCGACCGAGACATATACCATAACGATCCGGGATAGTGAATCATCGGTATCGTTAAGCAATATCCTGATAGGGGAGGTGTGGTTCTGTTCCGGACAAAGCAACATGGAAATGCCGGTCGAGGGCTGGCCGGGACAGCCCGTAAGTGATGCGACCGAGACAATACTCGATGCCGATCCTGCATTCCCGGTACGACATTGTTATGTGAAGCGGTCCAAATCGTTCGAAACACAGGATCGCTGTGACGCGGTATGGAGCGTGAACGATGGGCCCGGGGTGGCCGGAGCAAGCGCTATAGCCTATTTTTTTGCGAAAAGGCTGGCCGAGGTGTTGAAAGTGCCGGTAGGTGTGATCAACGCCTCTTGGGGCGGAACCTCCATAGAAGGCTGGATGAGCAAGGAGATTCTGGACCGGGAGTTCCCCGGAGAAACGGACATGAGCGCGTATGTCACAAGACAGTGGCCTGAAGAAAACAACCATACGGCTCCCGCATCCCTATATAATGCAATGCTGCATCCGGTGCTGCCGTTTACGGCGCGTGGATTCATCTGGTATCAGGGTGAAAACAATGTCAACCGTCCGGAACAATACTCACGGCTGCAACCTGCGTTCGTAAGAATGTTGCGTGACGAGACCGGGAATGCGGACATGCCGTTCTACTATACTCAGATAGCACCGTATTCATACGGAAATCCTGACGATACCGCAGCCGGATGTTTCATGTGGATGCAGGCACAGAACCGGAAAGAGATTCCCAACAGCGCAATGGCGGCTACCCTTGACACGGGAGAATCCGATTGCATACATCCATCGGATAAACAAACTACTGCAAACAGACTGGCCGGCATAGCCCTGATGCGTGATTATGGATATGAATACATCGACGCCGGCACGCCGGTTGCGGAATCGTTCTGTTTTGAAAACGGGATTGCCAAGGTGCGGTTCGATGTGGGCAGGAAAGGGATGTCGCCGATTTCAAAGGACATCCCGGGGTTTGAACTTGCCGGCAAGGACCGCGTGTTCCATCCGGCGACAGCAAGAGTGGATGAAAACGACTGCAAGACGATACGTGTAAAGTCGGAGGCGGTGCCGGAGCCTGTTGCGGTGCGTTATGCCATAAGAAATTACAGCAACGCGACGCTTTTTAATTGTTTCGGAGTGCCGGCAAGTCCGTTCAGATCTGACGACTGGTGATGGGATTCGACGGGTTTTCGGATGTATGCCCTGAAATCGTCATGCATAATAAACGGTCCTGAAAAATATAAACAGTCCTGAAAAATCTTAGTTGAACAAGGATTTTTCAGGACTGCGCCGTTTGGTTGCCGTACGGTCAGTTTATTGTCATTTCAAATTGATCGTAAGGCTCCGATCGATGGGAAAGATGTCTGGTCAGAGGGGAGATGCCAAAGAGTGGTGAATAGGTCTTGACTTTGATGGTCTTGCCGTCGGGCATGAACTCGAGTATGCGGAGCCACCCGTCGCCGCCATTGCCTTCCCAGCCTCCTCCGAGGGTCTGTACGTTGAACATCATCTGGTGTACATTGCGTCCTGCCGAGTTTTTGTCGACTCGATATGCAATCGAATCTTCATAATCTCCGGGTACGCCCATGTGTCCGCTGAGAGCGAACACTATGTTTCCGGTCGGGTAGATTAATTTCTTCCACACCTCTTTTCCTCCGTTTTGAGGCGTAATCCTGTAAGAGGAGTCATCGGTATATTCGGCGGTACGTTCCGTAAGAAGGGAATGAGTCATAAAAATCACCTTGTGTCCCTTGTATCTGTCGCTTTCGCAAAGCTCCTTAGCCCACCTCAAAACTTCGTCGCGCGGCGCAAATTCGGTGACGATCACCAGCATCTTTCCCCACTTGGGCTGTGCGATTTCAAAGGCTGCATTCTCCATATCCGCAACACCCTGACGATTGGGAAAGTTGCTGACAATAATGTCGCGCCAGGTGGAATTGCGTTCGAACGGAAAATATTCAGGAAAATGCGTCATGCCGTTTTCTGATGTCTGGTAGCCGTAATCATGATTTCCACACGATATGAAGTAGGGCACTTTATTGTCGAGACGCTCAAAGCAACGTGACACCGCCTGCCACATCTCCCGGCTTGTCTGGTTGAGCATATAGCGGTTCATCGCGATGTTCTCGTTCTGTTCGACAAGATCTCCGGTGCAGAGCACTGCCTTGATGTTCAGATTGTCGATATTGTCGGCGATCCATGCCGTGCAAAGATCGAACAAGGGCTGGTTTATATCATATTTGATATAGCCCTGCGGATCTCCAAGCACGATCATGGAGAAAGAATCCTCATTTTCAAGATGCTGCATGTCGGCTCTGTGCTGGGCTGAGCCCAATGCACAGAAACCGATCATGGCTGCTAATACTAAACTTACCTTCATGTTTTACCGAGGCGTGTATACGCCTCAATACTGAGTATGGATAAATCAGCGGATCACTTCTTTAGTCACCTTGTTGCCCCGGCGTACGATGTAGATGCCCTTGCCGGGATTTAATGTCCTTATTCCCTGCAGACTGAAATATTCGGCAGGCGCATCTTCGGTTATCATATTCTCGACCAGGCCGGTAGACGGGGTGCTTTTGTGCTCGCGGATGTCAGGATAACAGGTTACGGCAACCGAACATCCGTTGGTGATGGCGTCGGGCACCTCGAGGCGCATGGTGCCGGTATAGTCCGTAAGGACCTGTCCCTCGGGGTTCTGCATCCAGTGCCATTCCTGGGCTGTCTCACCTACCTGTATGGGAGCCGTTCCCGGAGCCCACCATTCCGACCATCCTTGATTTCTCAGGATATTAAGCATCTCGGATGTGAGCGCAGTGGTGATATCAAGCCAGAAAACATTGTCGACGCCTTCTTCGGGTTCAAACTGATAATCGTCCGAACATGCAAAGCTGTTGAAAGACCCTACCAGGTGATAGGTCGCGGCAATGGGAGCTGTAGTAGTCGTTACGGTGACGGTAGACAGGTCCTGGGAAATGACGAGTTTCCAGTCTCCGGGCCAGAGAGGCTTGAAATCCTCCGCGCCGGGACCGTACAGTGTAACTTTTTTGCCTATGTCAGCTTTGGTAAACGCGGCCGAGGGTGCATAGCGATGCTGTGGCCATACGGCCCACTCGGAAGTCTTAAGATCTGAGATTCCGAAGCCGTATTGCTGCACATTCTTGCAGTCAAGGACGAAATAACCATCCGTGGCTTCTACTTCCAGTGGATTGGCTATGTCCCAAGCACCGAGTGTCTGTCCGTTGATGACCGTTCCTTCAGCCCCTGCGACATAGAGTGTTGTGACGTCCTGAGCCTGTACGCCTAAGCTGACCAGAACTCCGACCGATAAAGATAATAGTTTCTTCATGCGATATAGTTTTTATATGGTTGATATTAAAAAGGGGTATTTTGACAAAGAAATTCTAATCATAAAAATATGTTTTTTAACATTTACTTGGAAAAGAGTCTGCGTTTAGATAAGAAATGTATGGAATAATCATATAATTTCAGTCGTGAATAATCCGCTTCTGGCGAACCGACACGCGCCAATTTGTGTTTGAATTCAAGATTAGGTATAAAATTCAATTCCACAAAAACTATGGCGAGTAAAGTAATACAGGGGCTGTTGGATGCGTTAAAGAATTTAGGCGCGAGCCGGAAACCGACACTCCAGCCCGTGCCCGTGCGAGTAAAATGAGTAAAAATTGTGTGACAGAAACATGCGAGCGACCTGGTGTCAACGACGCCGGGTTGCCCGACTTATTGATGAGTGACGATGCCGCCGGATCCCGGGCGGTGAGGCGTGTGGTGATAACCGGCTGCGTGGTGAACGCATGCCTGATGGTGATGAAGCTGCTGACGGGCTGGCTGGGTCACAGCGAGGCGTTGGTGGCTGACGGTTTCCATTCGCTCAACGACGTGGCCGTAGACATAGTGATGCTAATATTCGTAGGCATCAGCTACCGCAAGGCCAGTCCCCGCTTCGCATACGGCTACGGCAAGTTCGAGACTCTTGCGTCGGTGCTGATATCGGTGCTGATGATATTCATATCCATAATGATCATGGTGTCGGGCATCGAGAGCATCGTGGGTTACGCCCATGGCGAGGCCCTGGAGCATCCTGATATCTGGACGGTGTTCGCCGTGATAGTGGCCATGGCCACCAAGGAATGCCTGTATCATTACTACAGCCGCGCCGGGCGCAAACTGGACTGCACCGCGTTGCGGGCGGCGGGATGGCACCACCGCGTGGACGCCATGTCGTCGATTGCCACGCTGATAGGCGTTACGGGCGCACACTTCTTGGGCGAGTCGTTCCGCGTGCTCGATCCCTGCGCGTCATTGGTTATTGCCGTGATGATACTGGTGCCGGCCATACGGCTGATGGTGCCTACATTCGTCGAGCTGATGGAAGGCTCCATGCCGCGGCGAGACGTAAACCGCGCCCGGGAGGTAATCTCGGCAGTGCCGGGAGTGAAAGGTATTTCGTCCTTGCGCACCCGCAAGTCAGGACACACGCGCATGTTCGACATCACGGTCCGCGTGGACGGCGCAACGACCGTCGACGACGGCGCCGTCATTACCGGTCACATTGAGCGCGCCCTCTGCCGCGAGTTCTGTCCCCACATCTTCGTCTCCGTGCAGCTGGCACCCGCCGAAAAATAGGCATTAGATGCTGTCTGCATTGAATTTTTCTTGATGAATCTCGGCTTGTTCAGTGTTAAGTGAATCTTTGTAGGTAAGAGCTATTTTACGTCCCATCCAATTCAACTCTATAGTACCTCCTTTAACACTCCATTCACAGTCAAGAATCTCTAGATAATTTTCGACCATCTCACTGTATTTAAGGATGTGATGTGTGAAATGATCAAAATCATTCTCAATTGTATCCAATGTATCAATGGATTTGTATGGACTTCCATATTTGGAATGAATCAGATCATATAACTTGTTGCTCCATCCAACATACAAAGAGGTAGGGGAGCTGTTTACTTGGAGATAAATATTTTTGGTTACTCCAAGCGGTGAGCCGTTAATAAATAATTCGACATCATCAATGTCGCAAAAGGTTCCAGACATCTTTATTTGATACGGCTTAACTCTTACAGTCTGAAATCCTCTATTGGAAAGATGGTTTGCTATTTCCTTCATGGAATGCCTCAGGGAGATTCCCGAAAAAATAATATGCTCGTCTTTAGGATTATTCGATGACATCAAATTTTTGGCAGCTTCTACCACCGATTCATCTTGTATCTCGGGTAGATTCAATGCATATAGCAATGCATTGATGACTATTGTTGAGATGTCTCTACGTATGCCGTATTTTGAATAGAGATCATCTACGATTTTTTCTGCTATAGCTTTAGTAAATATACCTTGAGCTTCAATCTTAATTAGCTTTGTTGCAAATCCCTCCTGAATAACGGTTTTTAGAACGAATTTAGCAGGTATACAGTCAGCGAAAGCCTTACAATCAGACAATATGTTTATAGTCTGCACATTCTCCAGACATTCCGTTCCTCGATTCTCTACCAACGATTTTATTATAGCTTTCAGCATTCGAATATGGTATTATATTGCAATCAACAACATTCGTTTGAGTATGATAGAATAATATTTAATATCCTCTCTTGATTCTTGTAAATACTCTTCTCCATAGAGATTGAATATTGGTTTGCTTGCATCAAACTCATAGTTGTTTATTTTTACTATAGCAATAGCAATCTGAATGTCGATAATAATTCATGTTTTAAGGTTTTAAGGCGTATGATTATAACAGTCTTATTATGGCTTATACAATATTCACTTTCCAAATTGTACGATCTAATTCTTCGTCATATCCCAATTTGGTTAAACTCAAAACCATATCTGCTTTTATTGATACTAATCGGATCTCTGAGTTTATGAAATCTTTAATATGTACTTGTATGGATTTCCCTCCATCAGTTAGTACATTAGCAAATTTTATAAATTTGCTTATAACTTTAGATTTATTTTTGCGTCTTTTATATTTTAAATCAGTAATATGCCCAGTTATTGTATCGCCAATCAAGAAATCTTCTTGACGGTCAATATAATCTCTTTTTTTTGTTAATAAGCCCTGCTTAGCCAAAGTCACAACTGGATATTTCATCGAATACGTCCAATTTGTCAATGCTATTTCAATTTGTGATTTAGACTCCATATCATTAACCTTCGGGCATAGTTGGAACCTAACTGTTGATACTTGAACGATATCCTTATTTGACATCTTGTCATAATTATAAATGCCTGTCATTTGCAACGGGAAAGGATAATATGCTGCTAACTTAATTAGTTTTCCGTTGATAATTCCAATTAGTCGGCCTCTGAATGATGTAATCTCATCATATTTTGGAGCTACTAATTGTGATCCATCAGGAGCAATTATTCCCCACTTTCCTTCTTTTTTGATCTTTTTAAATCCTTTCTGTAGATCGATTATTTCATCCTCGATTATTACACAATCAGCATTTATGTGAAACATCTTATTTCCATTGGTTATTGCTGCTTTATCATCCGATATTGCTATTATTTTAGAATACTCAAATGGCATTAATACGTTGTCATTGATATCAATTATGCCAAAATAAGTTCCCTTTTTCGCGATTAGTTTATTCTCTGCCCAAAATCTCAGTGATTCATATACATGATTCACAATTACGCCATTCGACGATTCAACACCAAAACGCTCAAATGATTTTGTAATTCTAAGATTATCACCAAATTCGCATATTGTTTCCGTTATCTCATTTCCTTTTTTATCGATCTTCCCTGATAGCGTTTCCCATGTCTTTTCAGGATTTGCAATGGTTACAATAAATCCTTCTTCAAACGCGGATTGTATAGATAGATACTTTGCCTCGACTAAAACTTTACCGCCAGTAGTCATAATTCCCCATTTTCCCTTTTCGTTGAAACGAAGATAATTGTTGTCTATTGAGTCTATTATATTGTATCGTGGCAATACAACATACTCATTCTTATCGTCCAACACTCCCCAGTAACCATTAAATGTCTTTATAATTGTATATTCATTCGGAAGATTTCTTATCACAAAATAATTGTTAACTTTCTCTAGAATCTTTTCCGATATTGTTCCATCCAGTGAAAGGTACAGCTCTTTATCACCGTCTGTAAGTTTAAGCTTATTATCGGAGGTAATTTCTAACCTGCTCCAAGCGGTTTCATTAATAATTCTTTCTCCTGCAGAACTCCATAGGATCCATTTCCCTATTGATTTATCCTTCTTAAAGATCTGATCTCCGAAGAAATAGATTTCTTCTGGAAGTTGTCCATCAAACAGATGTTTCTCTATGACAAGATGACATATCCTGTCTTCCTGCGATATGGTCTCTATCTTAACTTTATCGCTGATTGCATATGGCGCTAAATTTTCTACGATGCCAAAGATATGCCATTCCTTACCGTTAGAATAAAGTATTTCTTTATCAAGAAAAATCTCTATTAGTTCATAATTCGGTTTTAATATTATGTTTCCGAATCGATTGACTATTCCATACTTTTCGTCTTTCTGCACTTTGGCATATGAACCACCCATTTCCGGTTCTGCCGTATATGTCGGTTCTATGAAAACCAATGATCCATACCTGAATCCCCATTTTCCTTCATTAAAGAACGCTACTACACCGTCTCCCAATCGGACCATCTCTTTCACGGCCTTATCTCTTGACTGACTATAGTCCCAGGTTTCCTTGATACTTTTTTTCAGTTCTTCGCGTGACAGTTTTGCCGGACGCATGGCTGTTGGATGTTGTTTAAAATAATATTCATCAGCATCGAAGTAATATGGACGGCATGAATCATTATCAAAAGTTATCTGATCCAATGAGATCAGTTCTCCATTTTTACCATTCTTCTCAACCTTATAGAACCACTCGTTATCATCAACAAGCCAGTTACATTTTAATATCAGTTCACCTCTTTTCTGTGTTTCCTCCTGGGCTTCGCTATCAAATACGAATACGTTACACCTATTTGTAAACATTATATCTTTAGCCACCGAACGACGCAATTCATTGTAATCTGCTAGTGAATTTAACCCCAGAATCCAAAAGACCTGACGATTATTGATGAGATAGAATATATCACGGTCATGCAGTTTTGAAGAATTTGTTGTGGGCGTCACCAACTCAAATACAATGTTATGATCTTTATATGTCGCTGTAATGTCTGCCAGACGCCTTTTCATAATCGGCAATTCTTCAGAAAATATCCAATTCGATACTTTCACGTCAGCCACGCCTTTTGCCACGCTTATGTCAGACAATAGCGCATCTTTTATTTCATCACGAAGTTCTTTAAAGTAATCAGGTCGTTCGGTATCTCCGGCCTCTATGCCATCAATGGATACTGAATATGCATAATCTCTTTTAAGGTCGCATGGAATATTCTTTACAGCATGAGTGAAGTATTGGACTTCACGACAGTTATTGCCGAATCCAATTCTTCTGCTGGATACATTTACCATCTGACGACAGCATGGACATATTAGATATGGTTCATTTCTTCTGATTGCTTCATCCAGATCAAATCTCAATTTTGAGATTTCTTCAGCCGACCACTTAAGGAAGATGCTATCAGATGATACGAGGCTGTCAGTACGACAATCATATACTTGGTCAATCAATCTTTTTGACGATGCATAGATATTGTCATTTTCAATTTTGGGAAAATTCTTTTCCTTTAATATTGCACCAGTTATGCTTGGCGGCTTCGTTATATATGGCGATTTATATGCCTTATATTTTACCTTTTGTATTTGTTTGGTATCAACCTCACATAATGTTTCGGCAGATTCTTTTTCCGGCTTATGCTCGTGAATTGGTTTAACCTCCGGCTCGGTCTTTGCCACGGGCTTTGATTCCAGTTCTGGCAGCTTCTGAGTAAGGCCAGATTTAGGATTTGCAGACTGAACTGGATCTGCTTCTGGACGGCATTCAATCTTTTGTAAATCCAATTTTGAGTTCAACTCCGAAATTTTGCGTTGCAGACTTACTATCTTATTGTCACGCTTCACAAGCTCCTCTTCTTTGGGTAATGAGTCAATTCGCGTTTGTAGCGCATCAATTTCACGCTTTGCATTTTCTAGCAGTCTTTCGGTTTCGAGTGCATTGAAATTGATTTTGGACATATCTTCCAAAGAAGTCTTAAAATCTTTACATTCTTTTTCTTTATCCCGTAGCTTAATTCCCAACGCCTCTAGAGCACCTTTTAAATCACTAACCTCCTCATTAAGGCTTTGAATCTTTTGCTCCAAGTTCCTTATATCTTCTTGCTTTGAAGATATATTATTTTGTAGGGACTGTACTAATTCGCTACTTATAACTGAGTTTTTAGCTGAATCCAATTCGGCTCTCAATAATTCACACTCTCGGCTTTTTTCATCAAAACTTGCCTGGGATTCGTTTAAACGTAACGATAAATCAGCAAGTTTTTTCTTTGATTCATTCTGATCATGGAGAAGCCTTGCGTTTAATTTATCTATTACTATCTGTTTGTCTATCGAAGACTGTCTTGAAGTATGCAAATCTGATCCAAGTTTTGCCAGCTGCGTGTCTTTATCTTGAATTATCGTTGCACTATTTTTTTCAATATTTTCTACCTTTTGAATCCAATCATTCAATAACGATTCAATTTGTGCATGCAATTCTTCCTTCTCTGAATTTGCTGCAGTTAGCTTGTCAGAAAGGTCTTCGTTTTCTGTTTTCAATGCCGAAATTGTGACATTTTTATTAGATCGCAAATTGTCGAACCTGTCATTGAGTACATTATATTCACGTCTGAGATTTAATAACTTAGCATTTGTTTCATATACCTCTTGCAAAGTGGAATTTAGCTCTCCTTTGCATTTTTCTAATTCTATCTTATTGTAATCTGATCGTTTCTTCCAGTTTGTTACCCTTGTCTGGAGTGTCTCATTTTTCTGTTTTTCTTCTTTAAGCTTAACCGATATTTCATCAAAGTTCACCTGCAATGACTCTTTTTCTCCTTCTAGCAGAGTTTTACTATTCTGCATTGCAGTCATATCATTTTTTAAAGACTCCAACATTATTTCTAAATTGTGTATATTGGAATCTCTGTTTTTAGACATATTTTTTTCATTATCCAATGATCTTTTCAAGGACTTGATTTCTGTATCTTTCAATTCAAAGTCCTCTTTAAATAGACCCTTTAATATTGATTTAATAAGATTCATGATATCTAGATTTTATTCGATTAAATCTATATTTAATGTTCTAAATTAGCATTTGCACTTCATCATAGGGTAGTGTTTCACTGAGTGTGTCTGAGGCGAGTTCAGTCAAGCCTGTAGACCTCAGATGACAATGCAAAGGTACATAAAAAATTTGAGATTTTTTTACGCCTGGTGTATAAGAAAGTCAAGACCGTGTTTTTTTTGTGGGTAAAAAGAGGTCTATGGGTTTACCCTGCCTCAAGGAGTGTTAGATAACAGGCTTGGGAGTCCTAATAAAATTTTAACCTATGAAAAGAACAGTCTGCGGTCTTGACGTGCACAAAGATAGTGTTTTACTGGCCCAATTAGGTTGTAGCGTTCGGACGTTCATTTATGGAAAGATCAGACGCGCATTTTGTTGTGAAACGCATCACTTCTTTGATGCGAGTTCTGCCCCCACATCTTCGTCTCCGTGCAGCTGGAACCCACCGAAAAATAAGGAATAATATATTCACGATATACTGAAAACAGGGCCTCGCAAGGGCCCTGTTTTCGTACTTATACGATTCCTAAATAGTTCTTACAAATAGTTCTTAACCACTTTTGTGATTGATATGTCGCGGATTTTTGTTAATTTTGCAGTTTGAGAAAAAAGCTTAAGAAAAAGAACAAGAAATAGGCTTAAGTTTAAGAAATAAGCTTAAGTACTAAACTTAAATACTAATTTAAGTAATAGGCTTAAAAATAGGCTTAAGATAAAGCACAAGAAAAGCATAAGCATAAGCAAAATAAAATGAAGACCAACGTAGCTGTATTTTTCGGAGGACGGTCCGTGGAGCACGAGATTTCGGTGATCTCGGCGCTGCAGGCCATCAACGCTTTCAATAAGGATAAGTATGAGATAATTCCTGTCTACATCTCGAAGCAGGGCAGGTGGTATACCGGTCCGCAGTTGCTCGACATCCGCAACTACCGCGACATGAACGCGCTGACGGCGGCGAGCGAGGAGGTGTATATGCGTCCCGAATATGGTGATTACAATCTGTACAAGGCCAATCCGGGCGGCGGTCTGTTCGGCAAGAAGAATCCTGTCGTGACCACGCTGCATGCGGCCATTCCCGTGCTGCACGGCACCCACGGCGAGGACGGCATCTTCGAGGGCGTGCTGGAGACCATCGGCATCCCGTTCGCCGGTTGCGACACGCTCAGCAGCGCAAACGGCATGGACAAGATCACCATGAAGATGATACTGAAGTCGGAAGGTATTCCTGTGGTGGACTACGTATGGTTTACCGACTACCAGTGGCAGCAGGACCATGAGGCTTGGCTGGACAAGGTAGAGAAGGAACTTGGCTATCCCGTGATAGTGAAGCCGGCTAATCTTGGCTCGAGCGTTGGCATCAGCAAGGCTTCGGACCGCGCCGCGCTGACCGAGGCTATAGACAACGCCACCAAGTTTGCCGAGCGAATCATCGTAGAGCACATGGTGGAGCAGCTGAAGGAGATAAACTGTTCGGTATTGGGCGATGCCGACGAGCATCAGAGTTCGGTATGCGAGGAGCCGATCAAGAGCGGCGACTTCCTGAGCTACGAGGACAAATACATGGGCGGTACCAAGACGGACGCCGGTATGCAGAGCAGCGACAAGCGCATTCCGGCCGACCTGCCCGAGGCCGTGAGCGAGAAGATACGCCACATAGCGGGCGAGACTTTCCGCGTGCTGAGCTGCCACGGCGTGAGCCGCGTGGACGTGATGATTGACGAGAAGGACGGCTCGATATATGTGAACGAGATCAACACCATACCGGGTTCGCTGAGCTTCTATCTGTGGGAGGCCAGCGGAATCAGCTTCGAGCAGCTGATGGACCGCCTGGTGCAGTTGGCGCTGAAGCGCAAGCGCCTGCAGGACCGCAAGACATTCACATACGACAGCAATATCTTCGCTCTGGGCGGCGGCGTCAAGGGCGCGAAGGGTGCCAAAGGCGCCAAACGTTAACAACTACAAGACTGATAAAGCACAGCCATGGATAAGAAATTCAAGGAATACAGCAGCCAGTTGAATCTGAGCGATGTAAATAAAGAGGTGCTCGGGGAGTGGGACAGCCACAACCTGTTTGAGCGCAGCATGAAGGAGCGCGAGGGATGCCCCTCGTTCGTGTTCTACGAAGGACCGCCGTCGGCCAACGGTATGCCCGGCATCCATCACGTAATGGCACGTACCATCAAGGACATTGTGTGCCGCTACAAGACCATGAAGGGCTTCCATGTGAAGCGCAAGGCCGGCTGGGATACCCACGGACTTCCCGTGGAACTCGGCGTGGAGAAGAACCTCGGCATCACCAAGGAGGACATCGGCAAGAAGATAAGCGTGGACGAGTACAACGCCGCCTGCCGCCGCGAGGTGATGAAATACACCAAGGAATGGACCGACCTGACCCATAAGATGGGTTACTGGGTGGACCTGGACAATCCTTACATCACTTACGACTCCAAATACATGGAGACCCTGTGGTGGCTGCTGAAACAGCTGTATCAGAAGGGCTATCTGTATAAAGGCTATACCATCCAGCCCTACAGCCCTGCCGCCGGCACCGGACTTAGCAGCCACGAGCTGAACCAGCCCGGATGCTACCGCGACGTAAAGGACCTGACGGCCACGGTGCTGTTCGACATCATCGACCCGAAACCTGAGATGACCGGCTGGGGCCGTCCCTGTTTCCTGGCATGGACCACCACGCCCTGGACACTCCCTTCGAACACGGCCCTCTGCGTAGGCCCGAAGTTCGAGTATGTGGCCGTGCAGACCTACAACCCCTACACCGGCGAGAAAATTTCCGTCGTGATGGCCGAGGAATTGGTGAAGGCTTACTTCAAGAAGGAGGGTGCCGAGGCCGACATGGAGGCCTGGACACCGGGCAACAAGGTGGTGCCTTATCGCATCGTTGGCAAATGGAACGGCATGGACCTGGTAGGCATGCACTACAAGCAGCTGATGCCCTGGGTGAAGCCGACGGAGAAACTCGACGACCATTCGCCCGAATACGTGCGCAAATATGCCGAGGCACATCCCGACAAGGTTTACGGCGTTGACCGTTACAAGTTCGTGGAGCTGGAGAGCGAGGCTTTCCGAGTGATTCCAGGAGACTACGTGACGACTGAGGACGGTACGGGAATCGTACACATCGCGCCCACGTTCGGTGCCGACGACGCCAAGGTGGCCAAGGCCGCCAATATCCCGCCGCTGTATCTGATAAACAAGCGCGGAGAGACACGCCCGATGGTGGACCTGCAGGGACGTTTCTATCCCGTAGAGGACCTGGCCGAAAACTTCGTCGAGAAGTGCGTGGACGTGCCTTTGTATTCGAATCATGCCGGAGCATACGTCAAGAACGCCTACGACCCGAAGTTCAACGAGGGTGGCAAATATGACGAGGTAGCCGCATCGGCCGCCGACGACCTGAACCTGGAGCTGTGCGTAGAGCTGAAGAAAGAGGGCAAAGCCTTCAAGACCGAGAAACACGTACACAACTATCCGCACTGCTGGCGCACCGACAAGCCTGTGCTGTATTATCCGCTTGACAGCTGGTTCATCCGCACTCCCGATGCCCGCGCGCGTCTGATGGAACTGAACGACACCATTAAGTGGAAGCCCGCCGCCACAGGCTCGGGCCGCTTCGGCAAGTGGCTGGAGAACGTGCAGGACTGGAACCTGTCTCGCTCGCGCTATTGGGGCACTCCGCTGCCTATCTGGCGTACGGACGACGGCGCCGAGGAGATGATAATCGGCAGCTACGAGAAACTGTGCAAGGAAATAGACAAGGCCGTGGCCGCCGGCGTGATGGCGGAGAATCCCGTAACCAAGAACGGTTTTGTCCCCGGCGACATGAGCAAGGAGAACTATGAGAAGATAGACATGCACCGTCCGTACGTGGACCGCATCGTGCTGGTTTCGCCCAACGGCAAGCCGATGCACCGCGAGTTCGACCTGATTGACGTATGGTTCGATTCGGGCGCCATGCCTTACGCGCAGATACACTACCCATTCGAGAACAAGGAGCTGCTTGACAGCGGCGAGGTATATCCCGCCGATTTCATCGCCGAGGGCGTGGACCAGACCCGCGGATGGTTCTTCACGTTGCATGCCATAGCCGGCATGGTGTTCGACTCCGTGGCCTACAAGGCCGTGATAAGCAACGGCTTGGTGCTGGACAAGAACGGCATGAAGATGTCCAAGCGACTGGGCAACGCCATCAATCCCTTTGACAATATCGAGCGGTTTGGCGTCGACCCCGTGCGCTGGTACATGATAAGCAACTCGTCGCCCTGGGACAATCTGAAATATGACGAGGCCGGCGTGACCGAGGTTAGCCGCAAGCTGTTCGGTACGCTGTACAACACATACAAGTTCTTCGCCCTGTATGCCAACGTTGACGGCTTCACCGGCACGGAGGCACAGGTACCCGTGGCCGAGCGTCCCGAGATAGACCGCTGGATACTGTCGCTGCTGCATTCGCTGACAGCCGAAGTTACGGCCGACCTGGACGACTACGAGCCTACACGCGCCGCACGCGCCATCGACACGTTCGTCAACGACCACCTCTCCAACTGGTACGTTCGTCTGAACCGCCGTCGTTTCTGGGCAGGGGAGATGGATACGGACAAACTCGCAGCCTATCAGACGCTGTACGAATGCCTGAAGACCATCGCGCTGCTGATGGCACCCTTCTCGCCGTTCTACAGCGATCGTCTGTACGGCGACCTGATGGCCCCGGCCATCGAGCCGGAGGGTTATGCGTCGGTACACTTGGCGGATTTCCCCGTCAGCGATCCCGCGCTGATAGACAAGGACCTGGAGGAGCGCATGGCTCTTGCACAGGACGTGACATCGTCGGTATTGGCACTGCGCCGCAAGGTGAACCTGAAGGTGCGCCAGCCGCTGCAGACGCTACTCGTACCCGTCATGAACGAGCATCAGCGCAAGGCCCTGGAGGCCGTAATGGACGTGATCCTGAGCGAAGTCAACGTCAAGGAAATGAAGATTGTGGACAACGCCGAGAGCGGTCTGGTGAAGAAAGTGAAGGCCGACTTCAAGAAGCTCGGCCCGCGCTATGGCAAGATAATGAAGGACCTGGGCCGCGCCATCATGGCGATGGACGCAGCCGCCATCTCCGAGCTTGAAGGCAACGGCGAGTATAAGTTCGCCTCGCTGCCAGGCGAGCCTGTCGTGACGCTCGACGACGTGGAGATCACCACCGAGGACATACCCGGATGGCAGGTATCCAACGCCGGACTGATGACCGTGGCGCTCGACGTGACCGTGACTCCAGAGCTCCGCAACGAGGGTATGGCGCGCGAGCTGGTGAACCGTATACAGAACATCCGCAAGGAGAGCGACTTCGACATCACCGACAAGGTGAAGGTAGAGCTGCAGGATGTGCCCGAGGTGCGCGAGGCGCTGAAGGACTTCGGCACCTATCTGGCCGAGCAGGTACTGGCCAACGACGTTGTGCTGGTAGAGGAGCTGGAAGGCGACGGTGTAATAGAACTTGACATAGATGGCAGAAAGATCAACGCTCGCGTCACCCGCGACTGACAACCGGGTCCGCACGTCGGCATGGGTGGTTACGGCCGTGATATTGGCCGTGCTGCTCGTGGATCAGATCATAAAGATATGGGTCAAGACCTCGTTCTATATGGGCGAGGACTTGCCCATCACTTCGTGGTGGCACCTGAAGTTTATCGAGAACAACGGCATGGCGTTCGGCATGGAGCTGTGGAACAAGCTGGTGCTGACGTTCGGCCGCATCATAGTGGTTGGACTGCTGATATGGTGCCTGGTGAAGATGGTGCGCATGGAGGGCCTGCGGCGCGGCTTCTTGGTTTCAGTCGCGCTGATAGCCGCCGGAGCCGCAGGCAACATATTCGACTGCGTGTTCTACGGCGTGATTTTCAACGATCCGTTTCCGCCTGAAACGGCCCAGTTGTTTCCTCCGGACGGAGGGTATTCCACATGGTTCGAGGGCCGCGTGGTGGACATGATGTATTTCCCGCTATTCGACTTCGTGTGGCCCGACTGGATGCCGTTCGTGGGCGGTAAGTACTATGAATTCTTCGCTTACATCTTCAATGTGGCCGATGCCGCGATATGTGTGGGCGTGGCCATGCTGATACTTTTCTACAGCAGCGATACGGGCGTAGCTTATGCAATCCTTACTAACGGTAAGGGAGTTGATAAAGTTGAAAAAGTTGAGAAAGTTAAGAAGAATGTGAATAAGGACGCGAAGCAGTAATTCCCATTTAACATTCAACTTTCAGAATTCAAAATTAATAGCGTGAAACTGTTTAAGGTAGGATCGATAGCTGTGTTGGCGGCATGTCTGGTCGTGATGGCCGGATGCGTGCGCCGTCCGCGTCATGTGATGAGCGACAAGGAGATGGCGGGCATAGTGGCCGACATGGAGCTTGCCGAGGCCTATCTTAACAGCGGGCAGCAGGATATAGGCAGCCGCGAGGAGATGCGCGAGCGAATGGTGGAGGGTGTATTGAAGCGACACAAGGTAAGCCGCGAGGACTTCGATTCCACGCTGAGCTGGTACGGCCATAACGTAGATGCCTATTATAAGCTTGACGCCGAGATAAACCGTGCTTTGGCGGCGCGTCAGAAGCAACTGGCCAAGAAAAGCGGAAGCATGAAGGAAGTTGACGTGCAGCTTGACGACATCTGGCCGTATCGCCGTACGGCAGTGATATGGGAGAAGTCGGGCAGCAATGTGTTGCGCTTCTCGGTGCCCGTGGCCGAGGCCGAGAAGGGCACACAGATGAAGTGGAAGATGCGCACGCGCACCCCGTCAGACATGGGCGTGGTGATGGGCGTGGAATACGACGACGGCACCGTGTGGTATGTGTCGCGCTCGGTCAGCAGCCAGAAGAACATAGAGGTGATTTGCCAGACCGACACCGGCATGAAACTTAAGCGCGTGTTCGGCTACCTCAACGCCCGCAAGCCGCAGGAACTGCCAATTTACCTTGATTCGATACAGCTGGTGAAGGAACCCTACGACACCACCCTTTACTACCGTGTCAACTCACAGCGCCGCCTCTCCAAGCCCTCGCGCCCGAAACCGAAACCGGCGGAACCCGACACAATCAATTAGGAATCAGGAATCAGTAATTCGGTCGGCTCCGTGTGAAGTGTGATGCGTAATTGATATGAAACAAAATAATGGCGGCCTCATGGCCGCCATTATTTTGTCAGGCATTGTTTCCAATGGGAATTACCAATGGGTTAGTTATAATTTTGTCTAAATTATCCGGAGGGAGCACAATGCTGGCCAATGGTGTACCTTCCAGCTTGCATGCCAATATGCCTCGCGTGGCTCCATAGAGCATAGAGGTGAAATATCTTACTGCTTTGGAGGGCATTACCAAAGTGTTGTCCTTGACAAATTCACCTATTGCTACGTCCATTAACTGATATAATGCCTCGGTTTCAATTTTCATCACAATTTTATCACACTGTGAATACGTTATTGAGGCAAGACAGCGGAAATGACCTGTTGTCAAGTCAAATCCATACGAATAGGTACCCGATACGTTCAGTTCGGGAATCTGCCTGTCAAAGTTTTCTTCAAAACAGGCAAATTGGTTAATCTTAATATTAAGAAACCTATATGCATCAGGTATTTCCATCATTTGTATGTTGTTATAGGTTCAGCTACATACGCGTTATTGTCTACCGCCATCTTATAGAATCCTCCGTTCATGCAATAGGCGGAATCTGCGAAGTACTCAGTAGCCTTTACCCGTTGCGGTTTGATGTAATGTTCAGTATATGGGTTTATCACCCTTTGGGCATCTGCATATACATTTTTCAGAATTATTACTTCGGTTTTAGGCTTCGGGCTTATTGCCCTGTCTATAATGTTAATGGACAGAGCCTTTTCTATTTTAATCATGGTTTTAAGTTCCATGTTTGCCTTACCGCTCAAATATCGGCATATCATAGCACGATCCGCGCCCATGATGTCGGCAAGCTGGGCCTGTGTCATTCCTTTGGTGCGAAGCGCCCGTTTAATCTTCAAGGCTATGCGATACGACGTTTTATATAAATCGCCGTTATCGTGCATATCGGCGGCAATGTCACGCTCTGCCTGATTTTCCGGCAAAGCGACATTATCAAGCCTGTCGATATCAACACTAATCTTACTGAGTATACTCATTGTTGTTCCTCCACATATTCCGTCAATCCATCAGGACTGATTATTTCATTTTGCGCCAGAAATCCACATACGGTCAGGAGACGTGATTTCAACTCCCGTTCTAAAGTCGAGCTATTGCCATCTTTGTCTAAATCCGGTGCGTCGTTCGTATCTAACGCCAACTTAATACCGCCATAGACAATGATGTAACATCGTAATGAGAGTTCTACAGCATATATTCTCACCAACGGTGTGGCCGAGGTGCCTTTGCACTTTACAGGCAGATAGCCCGTAGCATATTTATAACTCCGGCCTCCTCCGTCGGGAAGCTCCCGTATGTCAAATTTGCTGTGAGGATCAAAATAATTGCTGAAATCATTGATTATGCCACTATCAATCCCACAACAAATATTTGTCAGTTCTTCGGAAATATCAATCATCTGGTCGTTGACCTCCGCTGCATATTCCTCGGTTTCCGATCGGTCTATTTTGAATTTCTGAACAATATAATCGCTGATCCGGGACCCAAATCTATTGAAAAATTCTGTCAAATATCTATCATCCGTCAGCTTGGACAACGTCCGGCGATAGATGTTCAAAGAATCACCGTCATATTTGACGGCATATAGATAAGGTGCATGGATCCTGACTATTTCCATTAATTCAAACGACCCTTAAGAGTATGTTGTGTTTAAACACAACATACTCTAATGTTATAACAACTAACCTCTACCCTTTATTGTAAACTGTAATAAAAAAAGTTGATTTTTAAGTCAATTTAATTGACGGGCCTAATCGACACGCCACTGATTGACACCGATTGACACTGATTAGTGTGGGCTTAAACCAATGATTGCTTGATCCGGTCCACGATGTGGCGGACATGGTTGTCGCTGACCCAGGGGCCGGCGGGGAGGCAGATGCCCACCTTGAACAGCGACTCGCTGACGCCGTTGACGTATGCCGGCGCATCCTTGTAGACGGGCTGGCGGTGCATAGGCTTCCAGAGCGGACGCGACTCGATGCCGGCGGCGTCGAGGGCCATACGCAGAGCCTCCACATTGTCGTTGGGCTGACAGTCGGTCGTGGCCGATGCGACGGTGTGCGTCACTCCGGCAGCACCTCCGACAGCACCCGTTATCACCTTCTTATATGCCATTTCCTGACCCTTGACCTTCAGATCCGGATCAAGGGTTGCAGTGCAGAGCCAGTAGTTGGAATCGAACTCCGGTCCGGGCGCCTCGTGCAGTGTAATGCCCTTCACGTCCTTCAGCAACTCGCGGTACAGCGCCTGCACATGACGGTGATGGGCTATGTGCTCGTCGGCTATTGTCATCTGGCCTCGGCCTATGCCCGCGCAGATGTTGCTCATGCGGTAGTTGTAGCCGATGGCCTCATGCTGATAGTATGGATACGATTCGCGCGCCTGGGTAGCGTACCACAGTATCTCGCGCGCCTTGTCGGCGTCGGGACATATCAGCGCGCCGCCGCCGGAGGTAGTAATCATCTTGTTGCCGTTGAACGACAGCACGCCATACTCGCCGAATGTGCCGAGCATCCGGCCGCTGAATCGCGAGCCGAATCCCTCGGCCGCATCCTCGATGACCGGTATCTCATAGCGGTCGGCGATCTCCATGATGCGGTCGATCCTGTAGGGCATGCCGTACAGGGCTACCGGGATGATGGCCTTCGGTTTACGGCCTGTCCTGGCGATGCGGTCCTTGATGGCTTCTTCCAGCAGGTCCGGATCCATGTTCCATGTCTCCCGTTCCGAGTCTACGAATACCGGCGTGGCGCCAAGGTATGTGATAGGGTGGGAGGAAGCGCAGAACGTGAACGACTGCACCAACACCTCGTCGCCCGGCTTGACTCCGCAGGCAATCAGCGCCAGGTGCACCGCCGCCGTACCCGCCGACAGAGCCACAACCTTCTTGTTGAGAGAACCTTGGCCATCAGTGCGATTGTTAACGAATGTCTCCAGGTCTTCTTCGAAGCCGTTTACGTTGGGGCCGAGTGGCACGACCCAGTTATCGTCGAAAGCCTCTTTTATAAAATGCTGTTCTTTGCCGCTCATGTGAGCCAGACAAAGCAATATACGTTCACTCATATATCGTAATGGTTTATGATGTTTGCAAAATAAGGTGCTGAAAAGGGCGAGCCATGCGTGGCTCGGCAATCCCACGCCACTATTTTAGGGTGTAGTTCAGTTTCTTGCTGATGTTTTTGCCGCGACCTGATGAGGCCGGACGTAACTTCATCCGGGCGCGTTTCTTCGGGTCGGAGAAGTAGCACATCCTGCAGCGCAGGTTGCAGGCCATCACCGGGGCGAGGAACACTCCGGCCGTGCGTCGGCGCAGCCTGAACATTGCCGCCAATCCCGTCAACTTAACCGGACGAGGCAGACCATGGCCCACGGCCATTTTCATCAGTTTTTATAGATTCATCGTATTGTGGCGTGGACTCTCCGAGCCGCGTTAGGAAAAAATATAATGCTTCATATTACCTCGTTGCCGTATTTCATGCGTCGGCCCAGGACTGTGCAGATTATCATTTTAATGTCCTTGATGAAGGAATAATGATGGAGGTAATATCTGTTGATACGGACTTTGTCCGGGAAAATCACCTCGTCGTTATATCGTTGCGGATTCGATTGTTTGGCAAGTAGATCCTCCTCATCGCGATACTTGAGGGAAGCCGGGCCCGTAATGCCGGGACGTAGCTTCAGCACCTCGCGGTCGGCGCCTTGCAGCAGGTCGGCGTAGCCGGGGACGTCAGGCCGAGGGCCGACAAAGCTCATGTCGCCGATCAGCACGTTCCACAGCTCGGGCAGTTCGTCGAGTTTGTAGTGGCGCAGTTTTGCACCGAGCGGAGTGATGCGGCTCTCGCCCGCCACAGATACAGACGAACCCTCGTGATTCACAGTCATGGAGCGGAACTTATACATGGTGAAAAGTTTGCCATTGCGGCCCACGCGCTTCTGCCTGAAGATGACCGGGCCTCCGGGCATATTTATCTTGATGAGTACGGCCACCACAAGCAGTACCGGCCATAAAACGGCCAGGCCGACGAGCGCCATCACCCTGTCAAATATATACTTTAGAAACATAATTGCAAAGAGTCGAGTTAGGCCTTGCTCTTATAATAATTCCTTGCTGATCAAAGTGTAATTGAATCGTTCATTCGCTTTGATAAGATATTTCTTAGTTTTCTTGCAGTACTCGTCGCGGCAATAACGGTCCTTTATAATAAACCAGAAGTTAGTTTCCTTCCCGCAATCCCAATTGAAAATGTTTCTTAACATCCATCCCCCCCCCCCCCTATAATGATGTAATAGCTTATAAACCAAACGTTTGGATAATGCTGATTCTTCTGACGGGATTCCGTTCCAGACGATGCAATGTTTATAAACAGAGTATTTATTGATTAAAGTCTGTAAATCCATTTTGAATTGTATTGTAAGTAGAAGTTATGTTCAATAATATTTCAGTCATCACGCATTAAATTGATTTGACAAAGACCATCTTTTTAACGATGCCCCAAAACAGATTGTTGATAGTGAGAATCGAAGCAGTGATTGCGTTTGAAGATTCCACTTCGCGGAATAGTTTATAATGCCATTTGATCAGAGTCCGATAACTTGCTCTGCTGATTGAACCGGTGCGTTTACGATATTTTGCGAGATTCTCGGGCAGTAGATGACAATTGGCTTTTCTGATAGCTTTGAGCCATAGGGCATAATCATTATTCTTTTTGATCGGGGGAATCTGAATTAGCCCTATGATATCATTGTCGTACATGACGGTAAGACATCCCGGCCAGCAGTAAGAGAACATGCCTGCTTTCGAAATCTTTTCCGGACCTGAAACAAACCGACCAAGAGATTGACCTGCTTCATCCATTTCTTCATATTGTGTATAAGAGAAATGGATATTGTTATCAGTCATGAACCGAATCTGCTTTTCAAGTTTATCCGGTTTCCAAAGGTCGTCGCTGTCAAGAAATGCAATCCATCGGCCTTGTGCCATCTTAAGCGCAGTGTTTCTTGCTACTGCGGCGCCTGAGTTTACTGGAAGACAATGATATTTGATTCGAGGGTCGTTAAATCGGGTGACAATTTCCTTGGTGTTGTCTGTGGAACAATCGTCGATAATCAGCATTTCCCAATTGGTGTAAGTCTGGTTCCTTACACATTCGACGGTCTCGGCAATGAATGGCCCGCAATTGTAGGTGGGAGTAATGATGCTGACCAAACCTTCTAATGGATTCATATCAAGTTGATACACTTAATCTTGAATAATTAGAATAAATATAAGTGATGAGAGGGGGGTATGGTAATATTATTCTCCAATCAATAGAGCTTTGACCGGGGCAGCAATTCTTGAAGCCATGAATGCCGGATTGTAGTGCAATGGATTTTTGATCCAATATTTTGAGTATTGGCTTATGGCTTTAAGACAATTCAAGAATCGGTTAAACCTTGAACGTTTCTTAGTTGTGGCTGAGTTAATCCTTATGCGTCGATAGTACACAGCATCCGATGAACAGAACCTACAGCTTTTAATACGGTCGGATATAAGCGCCATAAACAAGGAGTCCTCGCCATTTGCGAATCTGGTGTCAAATCTTCTTGTGCCGATAATGTCTTTATGTATCAGCTTCATCACGGGACCGTTAAAGAATCTGCGTGACCGATACAAGGATGGATTATCTAACTCTTTAAGCCTCAAATACTCCTGATGGTGAATATTATTATAATTCATTGTTCCGGTCCCATCTGCAAAATAAATGGAATCAGTCAGTGCAACGTTTTCCGGCGAAGAAAGGGCAAGCAATTGTTCAAGATAAGACGGCGAAACATAATCATCGTCATCAATGAATGCCATATATTCACCTTTAGCATGATCAATCCCGATATTCCTGGCGTTGCTTACGCCTCCCCGGTCGGTCTGAATAAACGATACATTCAGGGACGGATGATTCTGTATCCATGTCAGAATATCGTTCTGCCAGGGTTCACTACATCCGTTCAATATGACAATGACTTCAAACTCTGATTTGTAAAGTGTCTGGTGATACAGGGAATCAAGGCATTCACATATATAATCTGACGGCTTGTAGGATGGAACGATAACACTTATTTCCATTGATAAATTAGGGATCGTATGCAATTTTCAATTGCGGAGATATTTATTATAATCCATTGACGCGGTTATAATCTATGTACATTTATCCCATTAAGATACATTTCCTGCACCTGTGCCATCATCACGTTTTCCTTTTTCGACAATTTATTGAAAGGCACAGTTTCCGAGATTATGGCCGATACGAAATCCTTTATTTCATATCTCAGTCCTTCGCCGACAAAAGGATAAAAATATTTCTTGTTTTGATTCTGGTCTTCATAGCGGACTTCAAAGTAATCTGTTTTCCACCAGGGAGCCGGAACATAAACATAGCCTTTGGTACCTGCAATGGTCATGCAGCCTTCGGTCTTGACACCTAACCCGATCTGGAAAGATGCTACGGCATGCTTATATTGGAATACTGCCTTGGTAAATATGTCTACGTTGTTCCTGATTTTAGAATAAAAAATGATATTCTGGAAATCAGTGCCAAATATTTTGAATATCGGGAGTAATGGGAAACACGCATTTTCACTCATGCTGCCTCCATAATGTGTACTGTCAAGTTTGTCCGATTGCTCGTCCGTTAAAGTCGTGACCGATGCGTTTACCTCAACAATATCACCTATGACGCGGGATTTGAGCAGTGACACCAAATGACCGAATGCAGGCGCGTATGCTGTCTTTAACGCCACCATAAGCACCAGATTCTTTCGTTCGGCTATGTCGTAAAGTTGTTCCGCTTCATCCTTGTTAAAGACAAAGGGGGTCTCGCACAAAACATGCTTGCCGGCATTCAGTGCGGATCTGGCATACTCATAATGTGTATAATGCGGAGAGGCGATGTATACTGCATTACAATTTGCGTATAATTCCGTTAAATCTGATGCGGTGGTAGGAATCTGGAATTTATCACAAAACAGGCTGTTTTCATTATAATCAGGATTGTATGCTGCTGTGATTTTGACGCTGGTTACGTTTTTAGATTCCGTAATAAAGCGTGATGCGATGTTGCCTGTACCGATAATGCCTATATTGATGCACGGGCGTTGCTGGCGTATTTGAGTCGAGGAGATGCCTTGAGTGCGGGGCAGATAAACCACCTGACAAAACTCATTAAGGTAGTCGAAGTATCCCTCCCAGTCCGATCCGATTGCAAATATATCGACTCCATATTTCTGGATATCCTCTATTTTCTGTCCTTTGTATTCCTCTATGACAATTTGATCGGCCAGTCCCGTGGCTCTTACGGCCTCAATTCTGTCCATGACATTGTCACAGGTGTTCATTTTTCCTCTTTCCAAGTCGAAATTGTCGGTAGTTACACCCACAATCAGGTAGTCTCCCAGTTCTTTGGCTCGTTTCAGGAGATTGTAATGACCTTGATGGAACAGGTCGAATGTGCCGTATGTAATGACCTTTTTCATAATATAGTCATATCAAATATCGTCATATCAGATGAAATGCTTTTCCTTCAGGTCCATGAATGCTGCGAGGAGTTTGTCATAGTCATCAGTGTCCAGACAGCCTATGTGACCTACGCGGAATATCGTGTCTTTCATATCCCCGCCGTTGGGGCAAATCCAGATGCCATATTCATTTTTGAGTTTGAGGAATATTTCGTGTGCCGACTGTGTGGTGGGATGCAACGGCGTCACGGCATTGCTCAGGCTCTCACTCGCGATGGTAAAAGGCAGGTTGTATTCCTTCAGCTTATTGCGGAAGTAGTTGGCAAGATTCGAACAGCGGGCTACTTCTACCTCCGGGCCACCGTTCATCGCGATTTCCTTCAGACGCGTGTTTATCTGTCGCAGGATTCCTACTGCGGGAGTCCAGGGTGTCTGGCCACGCTCCATATTACTGAGGGCAAGTTTCAGGTCAAAATACTGGCAGCAACATTTGTTGCTTAAAGTACGGGCTATAGCCGCAGGCGACAGGACCATAATCGCAATGCCGGGTGCACATGCCAGTGCTTTCTGGCTTCCTGTAATCATTATGCCGGTTCCGGTCTTTCCCATATCGAACGGATCGCAAAGGAAAGAGGAGATCGCATCCACAATCAGAAAGCAATCGTTTCGCTTGCAGAAATCAGAAATGAGATCGATATCATAATGAACTCCTGTTGAGGTTTCGTGCTTTTGAGTTACAAATGCAGTATATCCTTTCCCTTCGAATTCCGCAAGATGTTCTGCTTTCAAGGCCTTGCCGTGTTGCAGCTTGATTTCTGTATATGGAATGTTATGCAAAGACAGCAATTCTACGAATCTGCTTCCGAAGCTTCCACCGTTCACGACAAGAACCTTGTCATCGGGAGTCAGACAGTTCATGATGGCTGTCTCCATGCCTCCGGAGCCGGAAGATGTGAGAAATACCACCCGGCTGTCATCGGTGGCGTGTGCAAATTCTTTTATCAGACGTTCATTCTCAAGCATTGTCGCCGAGAACTCGTCAGTTCTGAAATAAGGCACCTGTTCGGCACCTATGGCACATACGGTCTCACTTGACTGTACAGGCCCTACCGTGAAATTTATCATAACTCTATTTATCTTCTTTCCAAAAACATCTGTTTGTATGATTTGACACCCGCTCTTCTTCAGGTGGCAACTGCATATAATCGCCGAAGTATGTGGTGAGCATCAGATCATATTCTTTCGGGACCTTGAACATTCGCCCTTCAAATTCCATCTCGATTTGGTCCTGAAAGCATTTCAGGGGCATCACCTCCTGCATGCCGTCAAAACCGGTATTTGCGAAACACCCTGCCGTGTTCGTGCCGGAATATTGACTGAGCAACCGCCGGTGCTGCCGGGCAAGTTTGCGTGTAGTGACGATATTGAAGGTCTCAAGCATCCGGTATATGAATATGCCTATATTTTTTCTTATCGTAGACAGGAACGTACGGCCACCGCCGTATGCATACGTAAGACACGCAAGTTTGTTTTCTATCGACCTTACTTTCCGGAGCAATTCTATCTGTTCGTCGGTATTGTCCGGAAGATAGTCGACAGGAAAAATGTCGATGTTGACGCACACAGTGCCTACGCACCGTTTGCGGGTGAGTTTTTCGGTTTTAACAGTTCGGGTGTCATTAAGGACGGCAAATAATTTCCCGTAATTCGGATTTATTTCATTTGCCATCACCTTATAGTAAGGATGGCCTTTAAAGTTATGAATGAACCATTCATAATCCTTGCGGGGCATCAACACATCGATGTCGTCATCCCACGGGATATAGCCTTTATGGCGCACAGCACCGATAAGAGTGCCGTAAGCCAGAAAATATTTCAGGGAATGCTCATCGCAATATTTTGCGAAACAGTCAAGGATATCCAGTGCAATTCTTTTTTGTTCCGCAGTATCGATATATTTCATATCGTTCAGAAATTTTCAAGGAATATTATTCGATATGGCAAGTATTCGGACTTGCCCAATGTGTCGTTATAAATCGTTATGGTATATAAGAACAGTGCACTTGCCGCGAGCGTAAATGCTAAAGTGGACATTCTCTTTGTCTCGCCTCTTAAATATTTAAGAATAAGAGGAATAACGAGTATGATATATATCAGGAACGGTCGGCAGAGCCGGCTGTTCAGCGTATTGTCAAAACTAAATAAAAATAAAATGCAGACTCCGATGTTAAAGATAGTGATATATTTGTGAAGTACAGCGGATGATTTATTTTTATTACGCGTCCATAAGAATAGAAAGAGTATATCTATTGCAAGATAGAGATATGGTATTTTTGTCATAGCACTCTCCGTATCGCCTATATTAGCATAATAATTCAACCTTTCTCCCAAAATGCCGTAATCGGCCAATGAAGATCCTAAAAGTCTATTCAATACAAATTCGCCGCCTACGAAGCTGAATATCAATAATATAATATTGGCAATGCGCGATATTTTAAATAAAACCAACGGTATGAAAAGTATTCCGACAACCATTGATCCATGCAAGAAATAGCTGATTATGTAAAAAAACGCAAAATGAATCCATTTCTTTTCGTATATAAAAGTAGTTGCATAGAATAGAACGGAGACGCCTGACCAGAACCTTATTATCGATAAGCTGTGGGTATATAGAAGGGGTAAGCAGAAAAAAGCTAATAATGAAATGGAGACATTTACAGACAATTTTTCAATCGCCCACTTGGCAAAATAAACAGTAATGAATGAGTTGACGATAAAGAAAATCGGGATATATGTCTGTGCCGCAAACCGTTGTAATAGATATTCAAGAAATTCAAATCTGTCATAATCAGGGTTGTATTTCAGGATGTTCAGATACATCATATAATCGTAGCCCACGTCATACCTGATTGCGCTAAATACGAAAAGAACGAAAAAGCACAGGTTGTTGGAAGCCTTCTTATTAAATCTGAGATTGATAATCAGCAATCCCAGAATGAAAAGGTAGGGTATAATATCCCAATAGTTGATCATATTGCAGTTTATAATATCGGAAGTGAATAATCTTTATTTTCAGAATATTTCTGTGCCGCAATTACTGCATGATGCAGGTCTTTGATACCATCTTCAGTATGGGTCGTGCTTAATTGGGGTATCTTATCGATAATAATATTCTTTATAAAGAAATTCGCTCTTTTGGAGACATTCTTGAATATGGAATTCGCAATTCCTATAATTGAAGTGGATTTAACATAGGACTTTAGTTCGTTCCTGAGTCTCCAATTAAAGGTGATGAATGTACCATAAAATGAATTGTAGTTAAATTTTTGCAGCTGTTCGGTTAAATCCATCCTTTTCAAAGATTCCAAGGCTGATTGTGCCCAGATGGTCTGAGAGGTCCAGATACGGGGCAATTTGTTGTCCCATCTGGATAATATGTCTTTAGGTAGGAACGGTATATCTTCAAGTCTTCCAATGTGACTATGCCGTGCACCTTGTCCACCGGTACTTTTATAACTGAACCCGGACAGAATGAATGGCATATCGATCAATGCAAAATTCTTTACAGTAAATGCAAGGGCTATGGCATTGGACATATCCGGACTTGGTCCCGGGAAAAACGATTGTGTTTTAGCAAATACGCGGTTAAGGGCGGTTCGGGATACTATCCCGTGATATACCTTGGGCAAGTCCAACATAGAGGCGCCTCCGGACTTTAATACATTATGGGCAATCTTTTCAGGATCTACAAGACGATTAATACCATCTTCTTTGGGAATAGATATAGAGTGGAGTTTGTGAAAATTGACGACGAGATCAGGCCAATTATACCGTGCGATGGTTCCGACGCAGGCTTCGACATTATTGGCCTTCATCCAGTCGGCCACTTTGACAATATTGGGGAGTACGCTATCATCGTCTCCTATGAAACATACATATTCGCCGGATGAATGGAGAATGGCATTATCGCTATTTTCAACAACGGATATCGGCTCCTTAATATGAAAATACTTAATGTCATTTTCATATTTTTGGATCAACGGCAATATATTATGATTATCTTCAGTATTGTCCTGAACCACAATTTCCATAACATTTCCGGTATCTTTTCCGGTTTTCACCAGACTCTCGATGCATTGTGTCAGGTATGTGTATCTGTCTTTGGTGGGAATTATGATGCTGATTAACGGTCGCATATTGGATTCTAAGTATAAAAATATTAAAATATATCAAATTAAATCAAATGGAATGGTCTCATCCTTAATGCCAATGGAATCCTGATAGAATGGGCAATCGGGATTTTTAATAAAAAAATCAGATAATTCAGCTTCTCTGTCATAATCAAAGATTCGCTGTACATCGTGATTTATTACTTTGGCCGGCATTCCGGCTATAAATAAATTTTCGCCTTCATCTTTTAAATTTTTGCCGACAAAACTATTTCTCGCAACAATTGAATAAGATGGTATATACGCGCCTTTAGTGATAACGGAGCCGTAGTTTATCCAACAATTATTACCGATGAAAATACTGCCTGTTTTTTGTGCAATCTTCCCCGTAGAGATATTCTTTACAAAATGCATATTGGAATCCATGACAGTGCATCCGCCTGTAATTCTTGTCTTTTGGCTGATGGTAATGGAATTCATACTCTTAATCAATGTGCCCCCTCCTAAAGTAATATCTTTACCAAGAGTAATCACACTCTCTTTAGATTGTGCAAAAAGGGCGACTCCGCCGCTCAATATGGCGTGTCCGTGGAATTTTACGGATCCCCGGATGCAAAGTTGTGTCGGCAAATATGACACCGGAAATAAATCAATCCATCGATAGCCGAGTTGTATCATGCCGTTATGCACTGGTCCATCTATCAAAAACCGACCCGACAGGCAATGATACTTAAAACGGCCGTAGCAAAATATAGGCAATTTTATAGCCTGACTAATAGGTAGAAGTCTGAAATTGACATAAAGAGTCGCAAACCAATTCAGACGATATAAATTCCTGAGAACTCGGAACACTTTATGAGCAAGGCGCTTGATCATCTATGTATCTTGTTTTTAATAATGGTTATCAGGTCTATGTCAAGTTTGGCACGCATATAGTATAATGAATATGCCAATGAGAATATTATTCCAATCGTACCTGCGGAATAACGTATAGGTACACTGTTTATGGTTCGTATCAGAATCATCAGAATGGCTACTGAAAGAATCAAGGCGAGCAGGGATATGACACGTTTGTTCAGCGATATGTCATAGAATTTCTTTAAAATAGCACTCATCAGGCTGATATGGAGCACGCCTGTGAATATATAGGCAAATCCGAGTCCTAAAAGTCCATACATACTATAAAGCAAGAAATATACTCCTAAAAGTATCAGACGTTGTGTAATGACGGACAACAGGAATATTTGGGATGCTTGCTTTGCGAGAAGAATCATCCCCATTGAATTGGAAACTATAATAATAATAGTACCCAGCAGAGCATAATTGGTATAGTCGTTGGATTTTTCGAACGAACTGTCGTATAATATCTGAATAAAGAATGATGACAGGAATATGAATAACACAACAAGTGGAAATATCATTATGAGTCCGACTTCCGACTGCCTGTTCATTTCGTCCTGAAGTTTCCCATTATCTCTGCATACGGCAGAAATGCGGGGGTAATATTCAGTGGACATGGCCGTTATCACTATTCCGAAATAGCTGGAAATTATCGTCACTCCGGCTTGATATAATCCGACATCGGAAAGACTTCCCGAATAACTTATATAGGCTGATACAGCAAGACTGAAAAGTAGGGATATAAAGGATACGAGCATGAGCGAACAGCCCATCTTTACCATATTTTTTACAAGAGCCCAGAACCTTCTGAAGCTGGTTTTGATTCGGTTATAACGAATCTTCCTTACATAAATTTCTGCTACGATGTAAGTTCCGAGGGACAGTGTCACAATAGCCGGAGCTATGCCTTGAGTACCCAAAAAGTAATAAAAGGGAACAGCTATTAGCAATCCAAGTATGGATCCCAACATACTTGCCTTTGCCAGATGCCGAAGACGACGCATTCCTTTAAGGACAGCGAGTTTGCCTTCGGTCATTATTGAGAATCCTACGCAAAGGGATAATAATATGTATGAAAGGATGTATTGGTTTGAACCGAATGCCCATTGGCTAAGTAAGGGGGAGAGAATGATTGTGACCGCTACACCTAAAAATGCTGTAAAAAGGACAATTTTATTGGTGACTGATATTGTAAGCGAGAATCTGTCGTAATTGTCCTGTGAGTTTGCTTCGGAAATGTCCCTTACGGCACTTTGTGGTATCCCGAGACCGCATCCGGTCTGCAGCATGCTCGTGGAGTTGTTGAATAATCCGATTATGCCCATGCCGGACGGTCCGAGCAGGATAGCAGCAATTTTGTTGAGTACAACTTTGACTGCGATATTGAATACCTGCACGAATCCGAACAGGAAGGTGCTTTTGAATATATTCTTATATCCCTCTGCCTGTGCCATCAGAAATCGCGGTTTACGGATAACAGCCGGGTAGAAAGCGCCTGGTTAAGAAAACAGTATGCCTGCAATGATTTTCCTTCTACCTCAACATCACCGTCATAAGGAATCCAGTTGCACGTCCTGTAAAACCCTACGTTCTTTTCCTGACAGAATAATATGCCGGGCATTTTATTTTGCCGGCAATAAAAATCTGCAACCGACATTATCAGGCGACCGTAATTCCGGCCTTTCATCGCGGGATCAACGCATACGTTTCCGATGCCGAGGGCTTCGACTGTGCGGGAGTCGTATTCCAGATTTACACAAACCATGTTCAGGTAAGCGACCGGAACATCATCTTCTTTAAGCAGAAGATGTATGTCGTCGTCACACAGATGTGTGTCCATCCAGTCCAGGTGGGATTGGACAGGGTATTCCCAATTGCGGTTTTTGAACTCGCATATCTGAAGTTTCAGCCCTTCGGAAATGTCGGAATTATTGATGAATTCGATGCTGATCATAAATTAACCCACCATCCGCTTGGAAGTGCCACAAATCCGGAATAAAACTCGGATACGCCAGGCAGTATTGATTTGTCGCCGAATACGGAATAGTAATTATTGGGCAGATGGACTCCGGAGGCGTAAAATCCTTTCTGCCGCCATTTGATTATGCTGTCGCGTTTGTTTTCGGATAACATTCCGAATACCCATCCGTTGGGATTGGATCCCGGCGTAATGGAAACAGGAATCTCATTCCCGCTCAGTAAGTCGGGCCATATTGAAAGGTTATGGCGCTGTCTGGCAATCAGTTCGTCAAGAGAGTCTATCTGGCACAATCCGATGTAACTGTTGACATCGCTCGGTGTCGCTCCGAACCCGGCCAGTGTGATGTCGCATCCGGGATTTATTTCGTTGATGTCATCGCGGAATGTCGGCCTGTCAATACCGAAATCCCTGAATAAAACAGCCTTATCGAATAAATCTTTATTTTTGAACGATAATGCCCCGCCATCTATGGTGTTTGGCAGACGAACCGTCTGGAATGACATTATCGTGGCATCGGCCTGCAGGTTTCCCATTTTTTTACCGTTCCATTCAGAGCCGAAGGCCTCGATGGCATCGTCGATAAGCAATAATCCGTTGTCTCTTGCAATCCGGCTGATTTCTTCGATGTAGCCGACATTGCCGCAGAAATGATTGTGGATTATGGCTTTAGTCTTTGAATTGATTTTGTCTGTTACGCTTTCGGGATTCAATGTCCCGGTGTGAGGATCTATATCAGCCCAGCGAAGCCTTATGCCCAGACTTGCGAACGGTTGGCTTGAAGCGAGACAGGTCATGGGTGATGCTATGACTTCATCTTCTCCTTTTAAATCCAATGTCTTGATCAGGACGAGTACAGCGCTGTTGTGGGAATTTACAGTCAGCAGATAGGGCGTCCCGATCCAGTCGGAAAGTCTTGTTTCAAAAAGTCTGGCGTATTTGCCATACGCCAAGGCTCCGGACCGAAGAATATTCTCCAGTTCCGGAAGCTGTTCAGGCATATATGGTTTATAGAGTGGTGTCATCTTACCATCCCTTCTTGATTGCTTCAACGATTTTGGTACGGTCTTCATCGCTGACCCACCACCCGCAGGGAATGTGTACGAAGGAATTATACCATTCCTCCATGCCGGGAAGATCGCGTCTGGATTCCGCGAATATGGAATGGGTGTCGCTGCGGTGATGTAACGGAGAGGCTGTAATGCCTTGGCTTTCCATCATCCTGATGAAATCGTCACGGCGTTCCACTTTCATGGTGTAGAGCCAGTACGCAGCTTCTGCCTTGGGATAGTAATACGGCAAGGTCACGCCTTCCACATCTGCCAGTTCATGATCGTAGAACTTACCATTGCTTATGTATCTGCCTACTATATCGCGTACATATTGCATCTGCACGAGTCCGATAGTGGCGTTGACATTGTTCATCGCATATTTATAGCCCACCTCCTTGATGTCATTTTCAAGCCGCGAACGTTTCTTGTCAAGGCCGAACCAACGGAGCCGGCGCGCACGGTCGAGTTCAGATTCCGACTGCATGGCCAGGAATCCACCGTCTACTGTGGTCAAATGCTTGATGGCCTGCAAGGAAAAGACTGTATATGGAGCGTTGCAACCGGTCATGACATTGTCATACCCGGACCCCAGGGCATGTGCGGCGTCCTCGATGAATGGAATTCCGGTCTCCTTATAAATCTGTTTGAAAGCATCGATGTCACATACCATTCCGGCATAGTCTACGAATACGATGGCTTTGGTCTTAGGGGTTATGAGGCTCCGGACACTCTCCGGGTCCAGAAGTCCGTTTCGGGGATCTACGTCTCCCCACACCACTTTTGCCCCTACCATTGCAATGCTTGTGTTGGTAGGCTCTGCTGTCATCGGGGTTGAAATAACCTCGTCTCCGGGCTTGATTCCGGCAAGAATCAGGGCGATATGCAAGGCGTCGGTGCCTGAGTGCAGCGACAGCATATTTGGATTGCCGATGTAATTTCTGAAGGCATCTTCAAAGTCATCGACGGCCTGTCCGGTGGCTATGTAGCCGCTGTAGAGAATTTTCTCAAGCTCCGGCATCAGAACCTCACGCGGAGGCATATATGGTTTTACCAATGGTATCATTTTCCCTCGTTGTATTTTTTCAGTTCCTCCCGGACGTATTCGAGCGAAAGAAGACGTTCTTTCATTTCGTCTACGGTAAGACGTGCCGTATTGTCGGAGTTATACTGTGTGCGGTCTACGCGATGGCCGAAATCAGCGATGGCCTGATCATAATTCAAGTCACGGAAATCAGCCGGAATGCGATAGAACTCGCCCATATCTTCAGCCTTCACCATTTCTTCGGACGTGCACAGGGTCTCATACATCTTCTCGCCGTGACGGGCTCCGATTATACGTATAGGCTCATGGTAATCGAATAACTGTCGTATTGCTTCAGCCAGCGTCTCGATTGTAGCTGCCGGTGCTTTCTGGACGAACAGGTCGCCGGGATTGCCATGCTCGAATGCAAACAGTACTAAGTCCACGGCCTCGTCGAGCGACATCATGAAACGTGTCATTTCCGGAACAGTCACTGTCATGGGATGCTTGTTGCGGATCTGTTCTATGAACAGCGGAATGATGGAACCGCGGGAACACATGACATTGCCGTAACGTGTGGCGCAGATTACCGTGCCGTTGGCTTTGGCCCTGGGGTCACGGGATTTGGAAATGGCAAGTTTTTCCATCAAGGCTTTGGTCATACCCATTGTGTTGACAGGATATGCAGCCTTGTCGGTGGATAACACCACGACACGCTTGACTCCGTTTCGCACGGCGGCTTCAAGCACATTCTCGGATCCAAGCACATTAGTGCGAACTGCCTGAAGGGGATAGAATTCGCAAGCCGGAACTTGCTTTAACGCAGCGGCACTGAATACATAGTCGACACCGGCCATGGCATTGTTGATGCTGTCGAAATCCCGGACATCCCCGATATAGAAATTGATTTTATGGGCCACTTCCGGATATTGCGCCTGATATTCATGGCGCATGTCGTCTTGTTTCTTTTCGTCGCGCGAAAAGATGCGTATCTCCTTGATATCGGAGTCAAGGAACCGGCGTAGAACCGCGTTGCCGAAGGATCCGGTACCTCCCGTAATTAACAGGACTTTATCTTTGAAAATTGACATGTTAAGAGTAAGGTGTTTTATTAGCTGAAGTAATAGGCGTATTCTTCGGCCAGCAGGCGCTGGGCCTTGGAAGTCGGCTTAAGGTCAATGCCAAATGGGGTGTCGGTGAGTGATGAGTGAGGGGTGGCGAGAGTTGATGGGGAAGTCCCGCGGGGGTTGGCAAGGACGGCGAAGATGAGGCGTGTCAGGGCCAGGGTCCAGGGGTTGGTGACGGCGGTGGAGAACTCCTGATAGCGGGCGCGGGCGACGTGGGCGGCCGTCATGTCGCCGAGGATGTGGTTGGCGCCGTAGAGCAGGGCCTGAAGCTTGGCGTTGAGCTTGCGGTTGCCCGCCTTCGCCACTGCCATGCGGCGGGTGAAGATATTGAGCTTGGCGAGGAGGGATTGCGGAATGTCTGAGCCGGCATGGAACAGGCGAATGGCCTGGAGCAGATGCGGTACGAAGGCGTCGATCTGGTCGTTGGCGCGGGTGGCGTGGCTGGAAAACTCAAGCACGCGGACGTCGGTGTTGCGGATGTTGAAGGCGACGGTGCCGACACCCTGACAGATGCTGAGCACGATGTCGCCTGACTTGCTTTTGGCTTTGGGCATGAAGCGGCCGATTAGGCCGGGGAAGTCGCCGTTGACGACTTCGACAAGGTCGCCGTCGTCAAGGTCAATGTCCTGGAGAGGGTAATACGGGAGGCAGTTGTGGTAGGCGCGGGCTATGTTGCGGAAGTTGGCCATGTCCTGTTCGGAAACGGTGGCGTACCGTTCCTCTGAGCCTCGGTCAATCAGGAATGAGAAGCCGTTGTCCTGGCCGCACAGCCGTTTTATGTCATCGAAGTCGCCGCGGACGAAGACGTAGTGGAAGGTGAGGTTGGCGGTGCGCAGGTGCGTCTGGCCGTTGTGTGTTTTCTGCACCACGTATGTGGGAGCAAATAGCTCAAGAGAGACGTCGGAGGCGCTGTTGAAGCGGTCCACGGTCTTTTGCGCCTGATGGCGCGGGGTGGTGGCGATGTGGTTAAGAACGTACCAGGACATGGGGCAATGCGGAATGCGAAATGCGGTGTGTGTTGGCGGGTGGCGCGAGCCCTTGAGGGACAACGACTCCGTCGTTGAACAGAACGGCTCCGCGACTGGGGAATGGGGCTGCGATATGGGAGAGAGAGGTCTGCGATATGGGAGAGAGGGGTCTGCGATATGGGAGAGAGGGGGCGGGCCTGCAGTTCAGGGTGTTCCTTTACTTGGCGTGACAGTTGGATATATCTTTGATACACAGTGTAATAAGATAATCCAATTTGCCAAACTTCCGAAAAGTGGCGATGCAATGCCACTTAAATATTGCTTCGGTTCCTTCTGCTTAAGTGAGAACCATTAGCAAAATTACGAATTTTATTTGACATATCGGTTAAAAACGGGGGAGAAATTTATGCAATGCGCAGGACAGTGAGGCTCGCTGAAGCTCACCGCCGGAACAAAAGCAGACGACACAAGGACACAACAAAAGCAGACGACACAAGGACACAACAACAAGAGGCTGTGTCGTAATTAAGGTTTTACGGCGCAGCCTCTTTTTTTAGTAAGTTGA